>OICG01000006.1_pt1 | contig 154154 bp, 179 predicted proteins | sample 1581241 | NCBI WGS metagenome assembly OICG01 (sample SAMEA3882534, study PRJEB24775) | human gut metagenome | biome: human-associated habitat; feature: intestine environment; material: feces | place: Netherlands | collected 2009/2010
CCGATATTTACTCCAGATGTTCCTTTATTTCCATCACCGTATAATAAATCAACTTCATTCCAATTTTCATCATAACCCTTACCTTTAGACGTTATAGCTTTAAATGTCATATAGTCGGTGATATTTTTCTTGTTTTCAAAAGTTGAATTTATCATTACAGTAGCACCTCTATTGTATCTATTTTGTATATATAAATGAGACAAACTATTTATACCAGCCACAGTATCATCTTTTTGAATGAATTTCCATTCACCTATAAATGTAAAATCTGCTTCGTAAACGACAGTATTGGAAGATGCTATATCATCCACCCCATCAGTAACCAGGTATCCTTCGTATTCGGGGATTTGCTCTATGGTGACAACATGATCAGGATCAAAATCTTCTGCAAATTCTACAATCAATTGTCTAATTTGAGATGCGGGTTTATTTAACATGTGTATCCCATCTGTTGTTATATCTATGTATCCTGTTGTACCAATCCACCCCCATTTAAATTTTACACCATCCTTTAATCCTGTTACTTTGACTTTTATATCATAGCTTAAATCATTTTGTTTTGGTGCAATTATTAAATTGTGATCCCCTAATGCAAACTTTGAAAAAGACAAACTATATTTAGACGAATGCTGAACTGATGGATATAATTCAAATGGAGTTTTATACAACCCATACCCACTCCCTTCTGCAAACCCAAAATTCGACAGTACAAGATCATTACCATTGCCCGTAATGTTGGCAATAGTAGCACGATCTTCGTCCTCGTTGGTTTTGCCGGTGACAGTCCATGCCTGGTCGGGGAAGAGCCAGGGATAGGTTTTAACGAAGTAGTCTTTGATATTGGTCAGTTCTTCTTCGGTGGCGTCGTGATCGAGAAATACAAGTTCCCAGATAGCAGCGTTAATACAAGTTCCTACATTAGTTGGAGCTAATTTCCCAACATGTAGCACATCTGTTCCTTCAAAATTACCAGTTGTAATCGAAACACCATTATAACTTTTAGATGTCTGATAAGTAAGGATGTGTGGTAAATCATTTTCACTCCCTATTGCTCCAAAAGATATAGGCTTATTAAGATGCTCGGCTTGTATATTTCTATATTCTAACAAGAAGGCACCATCCTTGAGCCAATTCTTTACATTAGATACTAATCCTTGGGCTATTTCACCCCTTGTAATCCACTGTCTCAACGCCACAACCGTATATCCCTTTTCCTTAGTCAGAATAGGGAAGTTATCACAGGTACCGTAATCATCCACTCCGTCAAAAACGAGTGCACCGGGGTAGAGGGGAAGTTGTTCGATGGTAAGTTTAGATCCATACCATCTTTCAGGATATTTTTCTATAGATAAATAGAGAGCTTCTGCCAAAAAGTTAGACGGAATTATTTCATACACACCATCTTCTGACATGTAAAAACGATTGCCCAATCGATCATCCAAAAAAGCATCGCAACCTTCTGGTATGCCTGTTACTTTTAAAACGCAAGATTGACGTAATTTTATATTATGGTACAATAAACCCAATGAGGCATTTTCTTTAAATGTTGCTGTTATTTTAATGCTGTTTCTTTCAAAATAAGCCGCCGTTGAATTTGTGCCCCACTCATCTATGTCTGCAACATACCCGCCAATTCCGGACATCCCCTTCCAAGAGAAGTTTTTCAACTGTAGATCGTGTCCATTGCCCGTCTTATCAACCCATACGGGATTGGCAGCCATCTGCTCATTAGTGAGACCGGAAGCGGAATATCTGGCTACGATACCTTCTATATCTGGGAAGGAATCTGCTTTACATGGCAGGTCTAATATCATTTTCGCATACTCTTTAAAAGGTATGGAAGTAGGTACATCATACCCTTTGGATATAAGGGCTTGCCTTATATCCTCCTTGGTGCTGATGATCCTCATTAACTTATCTGATATGGTTCCCATTACACTTCCTCCCCATTTATGTAATCTAATACCTTACCTATGTCTCCGATGTCTGATTTTATTGACTCTCCTTGAGAATGTATTTCAATAAGTTTCTGATATAAAGTGTTATCCCCTATACGATTCTTATCTGTAGCTTGTTCTTCGATTTTGGCTATCGTATCAGGATCTTCGTACTTAACACCATCAGGACCATACCATTCGTCTGTTAAATTCGTGTATTTATGACGGACTGGAGTCGGTTTAGACTCCAGTGTTACTAAAAAATATTCGTTACAGCTCATGACAATAAGATTTAGTGGTTGCAACAATTACATCTACAAACTGTTTTCACATAGCCAGAGGGAATGGCAGCCAGCTCCGTCCCTACGGCTATCGCTGGGTCAGTGCTTTCCATAACTGTCAGCGCCATCTTGTCTATGTCAAGGTCATTGTCGTAAACAATTTCTCCCTCAACGTAAATGCTCCCTGCATCAGAAACGTAGCAGTTTTTCACCTGTCTTATATGGCGCTGTGTAGCAGACGCAAAATCACACTCGATACTTAACCACCCTACCGGTATCTGATCGATATTGGATCCGATATTGTAATCAGGATCGGTTGTTTTAAGGATCATATGCCTCAATTCCCTTGTATTTCCGTATCCGTCCATTGTTATGTATGTCCGTATCTGAACCTTGCCCTTTTCCGTCTTATAACAGTTTTCTACTATTTCTGTATCGGATGTAGTAGCATCAGGGAAATCGCAAACAATACGCTGCCATCCTTCTTGTATTTTGCTGAATGTGGCGCCTCTTTGTATATCAGGATCGGTTGTTTCCATAACAATAAGATACTCGTCCCGGACTCCTATTATGCTATCTACCGACCTATATCCTCCAAGATGTATTTTACCACCAGGAGTAGTATAACATTCATCTACGGACATAATATGTCTTTCCGTAAGATCAGGAAAATCGCATTCGGTTTTCGTCCATTCGTTAGGTATCTTATCTATTCTCGTCCACTGAGGATAGGCGTCGTCCGTTGTCTTAACAATATAATAATACTGTTCCCTTACACCAAGAACGGCATCAATAGATTGATAACCTTTTATATTAACCTTACCACCATCAGTCTTATAACATTCGTCCACTTCAACAATTTCCCGGTCCGTCATGTCAGGAAAATCACAGACCATCCTCACCCAATCTTCGGGAATGGAATCCAGCACGGTTCCTACCTTAATATCAGGATCGGTTGACTGAAGAACGGTATAAACCTCTTCCCTGGCTCCAAGGATGTTATCTATGGCTACCAAACCTTCTACTTGCACTTTTCCTTTTTTAGTAGTGTAACATTCAAGAACGTAAGTTACGTCTCGTTCTGTCATGTCAGGAAAGTCACAAACCATTCTAACCCAATTTTCCGGAATTAGCTTAAAAACATGGCCGGAAGGGAAATTATCGTCAGTTGACTGAATAACGGTATAAATAGACTCCCTGATATTTATCTTATCATCTATGGCTTCTAATCCTTCTATTTCAACCTTACCATCAGGAGTTTTATAACATCTGTTGACAAACGTAATGTCACGTTCTGTCATATCAGGAAGATCGCAGTCGATCATAACCCATTCGTCCGGTATTTTAGTAAGAACCTTACCTACCGGATTATCCATGTCGGTACTGTCGGTAATTCTATGGGTTTCTTTAAGAACATCCATCTGATCGTTAAGAAGATACCAACTCCATACTTCAACCTTTCCACCAGGTGTACGGTAACAGGTTTTGAAATCTTTGATAACTTTCTCAGCTATGTTAATCCACTCCCGTTCGGTTGTGGCCGGAATACCAGAAACAGGATGCTTCTTACCTTCTTCGTCAAGATACCAATAACAGCCATTTAAGGACACAACCACTTGGTGGATTTTGTCCCCTATTTTTATACCGGATTTGCTGTCATCTACCGGTTGGGAGGAACCCCATTTTCCAACTATGTTGGTTATTTTGTCAATGCCCCTACCTAAGGCACCGACTAAAGAATCCACGCCGTTCATATGAAATCGATCTATTTCAAATTATTTTATTACAAAAAAGGGGGTGGAGGACCAGCCTCCTCCCCCTTGGGATATATAGAAAAAAGGAAAATCAAATCTTGCAGGGCTTGATATTTGCCGAAGCAGCTAACAAGTCCATAAGGTCTTGAATACCTTCGTGAGCACCGTACGGTACATGGAAGTGTACTGTAATATGATCATCAATTACCCTACCGAAGCCGTTAGAATAACGCGCCGGCTTCAACGTTACTGAATAATCAGCATACGGAGCCAACAGGTCTAAGCGGGTTTCTTCGTTGGTAAACATCCGTTCCATAAGTTCTTGGTGAGTCTTACGGAAGTCGAAGAACATACGTTGTTCGCGTTCTTTATCCAGCAATTCAGCGCCAAGGTGAGTACGCGGAGCCCAGTGCTGTTTGTATTCGGTATGGATCGGGTTGAAGTACGTGCTGATAGCCTCGCGCTGTTCATCCGGATAACCACCATTTACAGCAATACGAACAGATCCTTCTTGGAATGTCAGACGGTCAATCAAACAGTCAGACGGAGAAATCATGTAGTCAATACCACGGAACAAAATACCGCATTTGCAGTTCTTAGGAAGCGGGTCTGCGATAATAGACTGATCTCCTGCTACAGCACCCAAACGTTTCCAATTACGTCCACGATAAGATTCGGGCGCTTTCGATACAAAGAAGTCTTTGAAAATTTTATCGCATTCGTCGCAAACCATGTTAGTAACTACAACTGTTTTAAACTTGTGCTGACATCCACCGGGTGTACCATAATCTTCGATTGTCAGATACGGGAATGCCGCCTGTAATTCTGCTTTTGCACTACCACCACATTCATCATCCGGCAACGTGATTTCATAAGCTTCTTTCGAAATCTTACAAGAACCACATGCTTCCCAGCTAACAGTAGTAACAGTAGGATTGCTACACATATCTGCTGTTTTAGCAACGAACGTTACTGTGGCTGTCGGATTAGTTTCTACAAATGCATCGATATCAGCCTTCGTCAGTTTCTTGCTTACGGCCACAGTGTACATACCTACTCCGCCATCTTGGGCTGCTGTTTTCTCGGCAGTGCTACTAACGGCATTCTTAATGCTTTCTACTACAGTAGACTGATCAACGCCATCATCCTCTAACGTTACGGCATAAATCAAACCGCCGTCTACCTTAGTATATCCTTCAGGACACTCTTCGCAGCCTTTCATTATAGAAGACAGCTTTTGAGTATAATCAGCAGGCTTACCACCTTCTTTCATCACCTGATATTTGGAAGTAGAAAGATGACGTCCGACTCTCTTGATATCCAAACCAGGATAAGCAGCCTTAAGCTGAGCCAGGGCATAAGCATCACCAGTATCACACATTTCCATACAATAGAAATTCATGTCGGTTTCCACCGGAGTTTTTTCCAACTCGTCACAAGAATGGATAGGATGGATTTCTACAAAATCACCTACCTTTCCACCACCTGCAATCGGCTGATTCTTGATACGTTCGATTGTTTTCAAGATAGCAGCCAAAATATCAACATCTTCGCAAGGATCACATTCTGAACACATATCCTCACGACCAGGACAGTTTTCGAAAATGATGTAATCATCGATATTCACCTCACCCATCGGATAACCACGAAGCTCGAACAAACGTCCTGTCAGCTTAATATGAATAGGGATACGATCGCCTTTTCTTGCTGTAATAGCAGTATTATCGTCAATTCCGTTATAACCGAAAATAACTTCATCTACTTTAATTTCTTTGCTCTTCGGAGCAGAAGCATACACTTCTATAATTTCATCAATAGCAAACGTAGGTGTAGAGAATGATTTATCATCAGATACACGGTCGTTCACCATCTCATTACGTCCAATTCTGATCTGGAAACGTTGTTCGTCCTTACGATATCCTTTCAAGTCTTTCAACGCTTTCAAACCATCTTTAGTCTGCTCACCATCCAAATCATAGATAGCGATCTGACCTTCTTGAAGCAACAAAGAATCTACGTCCGCCAACTTAGCGTGCGGAGGACAGATAATGTGTCTGTCATACGGTTTATGGATAGCCATAGCCTTATAATATTTTAAAAATTAATATTCTGTTATCTGTCTCAAAAATAGTGATAGTCATATAAGCAACAAAAAGCATTAGGAATTAATTAATTCTTAATGCTTTTTGATAGTCTTTAATTTAGGACACGCCTTTGTTCTGCTATAAAGGAGATTGGACGTTGTTTGAGTCTATTTGATAACGTCCGTATTCGCTTTCATTCAAAGCAAATTGCTTTTCAATCATGTTAAGGATAATACCAATTAATTTATCATCTAATTCAGGATCTATATCGGTTGAATTAGAACCATCTGATTTAATATATCCTTCGATGTCAACTTCCTTCGGATAGCGGTAATATGTAAGGTAAACGGTGTCTACATCAAAACCAGATTTATACACCCTTACCGAATCTTCGCCTATAGTGTAGAATGTTTCCCTAAAATCAAAATCAGGTTTGTTAAAAAAGTCGGCAAGAAGCTCATGCGGGTTTTCGTTCTTAGCCTCCCACATGGTAAAATCAGTGACCGTGCATTCACCTTTGGTAAATACGCCTGATATGTTTGAAAAAGAAAAGAAATCAGAAGGCAATGAAAACAAAGTGCTTTCCGGATTATCTTTATCTCCTTTCTCGTCAAGTTCTTTTGAATACACAACCAACTTTTGGATATAACGTATATCCTCTTCATTTTTCTTATCAAGGATATAACGAACAAGGCGGTTTTGTTCGTCATTAAAAAGCTGAACAAAACGTGCCTTGTCAAGTTTTATACCACCGTTGGTCATGTTTTCTTCAGCCTTCTGTAAGGCTCGGAGATAACAATCAACAATCTTCATAAATTATTCTTTTTTGTTAGCGTATTGATCAACATCGAAACCTTTCTCATCTTCCTTTTTCTTCTTGTCAGACTTAGTGCCTTCTATTTTTTTATGCTTGTTCTTTAAAGCGTTATACGCTTCCAGGACACGTGACTTAGTTTCTAACATCGACTTATTGGAAGCAAGAGCCATAGATGCAGAGATGGCGTCGGCGCCCAGGAGCTCGCCATTCAGATACAGTCCGTCGGTGTTGACGGTGACAGCCAGGCCCTCAATCATTTCCTTGATCATACGATGGAATTTAATCACCTGCATCCCTTCGGAAGATTCGTCGTCAGATAAGAACCTTGAGCTTGCTTCTTTATACATGTCAACGTTCGTATTCTTGGCGTCAATCCAATTAGTGAATATGTATTGAACCATGCTCTGATCAAGCTCTACGCTGTATATGATGTCAAGATACAAAAGCAGATCATAGATGCTTTTCCTTTCAGCCTCAGATCCTTTCAGTTTGTTCATGAACTCGTATAAAATATCAGCCTTGTCAATCTGACGTTGTTTCCTGATATCTACGGCGGTAGTCTTGTCTTCTACACAATAATAAGATTCGACATACATCGGATTACCATCTTCCTCTTTAGGAGTAAGAGACTTGGACAAAATAGCTATATACAACTCAAATAAATCACGAACGTCATTAGTGTAGAACAAACGACCATCATACAAGTCAATTCTGTAAGAATCCCAGAAATCGAAGTTCTTTTGGTCCAGGTCCTCATTGACAGTTTCTTCAAACGGATACCGAATATTCTTAATACGCATATCCATTTCAGCTTTCTTGTCTTCAAGTGAGTAACCTTTATAACATGCTGAATTGATGAAGAAACCGGTATCATACACCCTAAGATCCTTATCCCATCCACAACAAGATACTGTCTTGTTCCCAGGGAAAGGAGTCTTGGAAATACCTCTTTCCTGATATCCGGAAGGAGCTTCTTCATCCATCTTACCTGTTATAACATAAATAGAGTCGGAATATATCTTCATTCCTCCTACGGTAGCCAGCAGTTTCTTAGACTCATGGCTTTCTTCAAAAATCTTTTTTCCCATTTTTTTATATACCCTACGTCTTTTCATATATGAAAAGACTATGTTAGAAACAAAATTTGCGGCCGGTTTTAAAGCCGACCGCAAGTTAATATTAAAAGTTATGATTACAAAGAGCTTGGTAACAATTCAATTGTTACGAACCGGCTGGTATCTTTTACCCAACAAGCCGATACAGAATGGCACCAGAATTGTTCTGACATACGAGGATGGCTGGATACAATTTCTTGAGCCGATACTCTGGATGACCATCTACCTTGTTCGTAACCCCACCACATAGAACCGATATCAGGCTTAACGTAGAATACGTTGCTGTTGATATTACCAATACGAGCTTCGGCTGAAGCAGGGATGCCGGCGAATGCATTGGAATATTCAGGAGCGGTCAAGTCTTCCATAATACATGAATATGATGTGATAGGAGTCATACCGTCTACCAACTGGCTTCTATCTACCATATCAACGTAATCCAAAGAAGGTTCGTGTTCTACAATAACCTTACCAATACCCGGAATAGTAACACCCTTGATCTTTACAGTTCCTAATTCAAGAGCATCGTTTGATCCTGTTACCGGATTATTGATAATACGTTCTGTACCCATAAGCGGAGCCAAGGCACCCAATTGAGAGAAGAACTCATCACGGAAGATTTCAACGATGTTCTTGTAAGCCATAGCACCTACCTTGAATTTCATTACACGATTTTCAATCGGCATATCGCTACGACCACGGAAAATATAGTCAGCAGCAGCCAGGAAGTGTTCGCGCTTGATACCGCCCGGACGTGCATATGAGATAACGAAACCACGGCGAAGTTGATGGTACAAACCTTCGTTTTTCATCAAAACACCATTATGACCCTTAACTCTACCTCCACGCATGAACATAAGTTCGTATGCTTCCATCTTAGCCAACTCAGCCAAACAGAACAAAGACACTGTATTGGCTACACGTGCCGTACGCATATCAATGCTTCCGTCACCAAGACGAGAACCGATAATGGCATAACTTGCATCACCTCCTCTGATTTCAGAAAGCTGACGAACTTTCTGGTAAGCCTTGTCGATGAAATTCTGTGTACGTTCGTCCGCATAAGCCAAAGACTTAATACCAGCGTACATAGTCGTTTCACCTTCAACACCACGGTGTCCACCAAGCGTAAATTCACAAGTCATAGAACCGGCCTTAGAAGCACCTCCTACACCAGAGAACTGAGTAGAGAACTCACCAAGAACGTTTGTTACCTTCCAGTATTTAATACCGGCGCGAAGCATGTCTTTCGGGAAGTATTTAGCACGAGAACGACCCCACAGCTTACACCAATATCTCCAGTTTTCACCTTCTTGTTTCGGAGGGCGCTCTGTAGAGATAAGAGCCTGGCAACCGTTAATCACATCGTAAGTAATAACATCTCCTTGTTTGAATTGTGCATTCAACACAATTTCGAAGAAGCTTTCATCAATACCAGGTTTTGCATATTTCAAAGACGTGTCTTCTACTGTAACCACCTCATACGTTTCTGATACCGGAAGATCATAACGGAATGAACCATTGATACCATTTACGGTAATAGTAGCATCCTGTTTAATCATACCCATATACATAGGCAGAGGATAGTTTGTAATGTTAGAAAACAACTCAAGCATACCCAGATGGTTCTTATCCGGATTTTCGTAGTACCAATCTTCTAAAGAGCTAAGATCGTGCTCTACGATACTTTGCTTAACGACTTTAGCGTCGGTATATCCAATCACCGTGTCACCATTCATGGTGGCCGGGAAATTTTTTGTTAAAAGTACATTAGCCATGAACGAAAAAATGTTTTAATTTTTAATCTATACTGATTTCATCGAACTTCACACCTTGAACTTGATCACCTTTATCATCTACCGGAGCTACCCTCTTGTCTTTATTTGTGTGGCTGATGAGCTTATAAATTTTCTTCTTCTCATCAACTACAGCTTGATTCGACTTCTGTTTTATGAACTCTCCTGGGTTCATAAGAAACATAATCAAATCTGGCGCTTCTTCCGGATTCATCATCATCTCCCTTACCCTATTAAATGCTTTGGTAATTCCGGGATTCGATTCAGAAGGTTTTAGGGCAAAATCAAGAGCTTTAGATACCATAGTGTCATTTAGCTGATACTTTGCCTGGATAGAAGACTTAAGGTCTTTCTTATACCTTCTAAAATCTTCTGCATCCTTCGCCTTCTTTTCGGCAGCCTCTTTAGTACGTTGCTGGATAATATCATCCATTCTCTTATCAAGCTCAGCCTTATACTTTATAGCCTTTGCTTCAACATACTCTTCTCCTTTATTGATAATGCCTTTGAAAAACTCATCAGCTTCATCTTTAGGCAACCCAAGAAGATCAACATAATGGCGAACGATCTTTATCTGATCTGCTTTGTTTTCAATGTCAAGCTTTTCTATCGGAGCGACATTCGTATCATATTGCTTAAGAATATCAACGATATTAGCGCCAGCCTTATCAGCCTGAATAAGCTTCTTGGTAATATCAGAAACAGAAGTAACATCTATCTTATCCTTAACAATATCCTCTTTCTGGCTTTCAAGGACTGTAGATAGTATGTCACACAACGAATCTTCTTTACTAAAATCAAGATCATTGATAGTAATCTCTTCGCCGTTTTCACCGCTAAATACCACATCTTTCAAATCGGGAATGATCCCTCTTGAAGAAAGGGCATCCAATACTTTTCTGTAATTGACAACCGGGGTCTCTACCGGATCCTGTTTAACGTCAACCACATTCTCTTCTCCTTTTTTATCCTCTTTAGGATCAGGAGTAGGATCGACAACCGGCTCTTCTTTAATTTGAGAACCTTCTTCTACAGGCTTCTCATCTTTTTTAGCCGGTTCATTACCATTAATAGGCAGAATATCTTCTTCCCTATTATAAACATCATCAACTGGACCGATACTAAAAATATCGTCCAATTCTACTATTCCATTTTTTTCTAATTTTCCCATACTGCAAAAATATTTAAATACCTATATTTCAGACAAAAAACTTATAAGTGTTTAATCTTCACTAAAAATTAAACATCCCCAAATTTTATTAGAGATTTTCTAATGAAATTTGGGGATGTTTAATCCTTAATTCTTATTGATTCCGGCTACATACCTTTTGGTGGCATCTTCCCTCGCTCGTTGAGCAAGCTCTTTGGATTTTAATTTTAACTCTTCCATTTTCATTCTCATTTCATCATCATGAAGTTTGGAATCGTTTTCAATTTTCTTATCCTCTATCCTTTCCTTGCTTTCTATATCAGCTTGCCTTACGGTCTGATCTGAAACAGAAGCCAGGAAGTTGAGGGAGGTGGCGTCGCTCTTGGCGTCTGCCGCCCTGCCTGCCGCCTGAATCTTCTCTTGAAGTATCCTGTATTGACCTTTCTTGTCTTCCAAAGCAAGTTCATGCTGACGTTGCTTATCCTTCTCAGCAGCTTCAGCTTGTATCTGTTGCTGGTTAAGCTGCATCTGATTCTGTTGTTGCTGCTGCATCTGACGCTCGTTGTATGCGCGAGTATTCCTTGCATTCTGTATAAGTTCCACCATAGAATCTGATGTGAAGATAGATGCAAGATCGTAAATATCGCCTCCGGCTGTATTTAGCTGCAACATGAAAGTTTTAAATTTCTCAAGCTCATCCCTTTTCTTGGAATTAGATAATGCCTGAACACCAAGATGCCTTAGACTAAGACCGTCGGTTCCTATAGATAAAAACGCTCTGGTAAGATCACTTTTTGTGTACATTACAGAAATATCCTTTCCTTCTTCCTGACATTGTTGAGCAACAGCCAGATGAAGATCCAAAGCGCGTTTCTTGAAGTAACCGAAGTTATCAAAGTATATCTGTGTTTGTAACATAGATGCTGTAACGCCCTGCTGGACCCCGGTGGCGGTCTCATACCTGTTGGGGCCGTTAATTACTTGAGGCGTGATACCAACCATTTCAAAACATTTCATCCTCGACCATTCAGCAAGTTCCATTCTTGTTTTAAGTTGCTCTGTCTGGGACAAATCATAGACAGCAAACTGGTTGAAAGGGACACCACCTTTCGTGTTTTGAGATGAGGTATCTAATGTAAGAGCACCTACAGACTTAGCTACATCAAGAAGGTTTGCCCATATATCAGCCACATCTTCACCCAAATCCTTGTATTCACTCGGAACCAGATTTATATCTCCTAAGAAGAATTTACCGATCTCCTTTTCAAGAATATTGTTTATCTGGTTTATGGAGAAATTATAGAATATTTGATATGGCTGAATCCTGTTAGCCATAGAAGTACCGATATATCCGGCAACAGGTAAAACAAAGTCATAGATGTTGCTATCCCCTTTTATCTGGTGATCGATAGGTTCTCCATCCAGATACAGGTTGTCCTGAGCGAGGGCACCTCCACTTATTTTAACCCCGTACCTTACCTGTGGAACGTAATCTACGAAATAGGTATTAATCTCCGGGTTCTCCATTCCCTTACTCATGGTTCTGGTAATTTTCTTAATACCATTTTCCTGTAAAAAGTCCTGAAGAAGCTCGTCGGTTACCATTTCGGTAGTTACTAATCCGGTTTCAGTTTGGTAGGTAATTACATACACCTGAGCCGGGGATACCCAATATGATTCAGTTACCTGATACAAATCACTACGAACATGCTCGTCGCTTAAACTCTGGGCACGGTTATAATAATTACCATGCTCTAAATTTGGCATGAATCTGGTTCTGTGATATTCGTTGCCATTACTATCGTATCCGGTATATGTGCCGGCTGGAATACCGTAATAATCCTCATAAGCTTTTATAGAAGCATAATCATTATATCCTTTCCAAGGTATTACCTTATTCTGATATAACATCCCTACACTCGCCGATTTGGATAAACTTACATAGCTTCCATTATCACCATTGTTATAAGTACCATTGAAATTATCAGCACCTCCTATAAGCTTTTGCTTGTCTTTTGCCGTAAGAAGATGCCCCCACCTTACTATAATATCATTGGCAGTATAATAATGAACACGACCAATATAATCACCGTACTGCGGATACTTGCTATCTAATGTCTTAGAATAAAACGTATTCAACGGAGACCATCTCTCCGGCTTATAATAGTCGTATCCTACATGATAGTTTCTAAAACAACGACCGGTAAGAAGATAGTCGATGAAATTCTCGGTGTCTATCTCATCCATGTAAAAACGCCCCCTGTCTGCTTCAAGCGTATGAGAACCCCATATAACCTCGGCAGTCTTCCATTTTGTATTCATGAAATTCTCTATCTCAGGAGGGGTCATAGATGCTTTCACCTCTTGTATCTGTTGAGCATAAGCCTGCTTTTCTTCTTCGCTTGCAAAATTATTATAATCCGGATCCAATCCCCTATTTAACAATTCTTGCCTAACCCTTCTGTCCAATTCCTCTTTAATGTAATTATGAAGGAGATTCTCCTTCGTGGCAGAATACTGATTCACTTCAGATTCGTCCAATCCAACTACATTATACTTGTCAGAAAGGTTGCCCAACCATCCTACAAAAGCGTTTACGATCGTACCTATTATATCATAATGACGTAAGAATGATGGAATATTTACATTGTCCCTTATAGACTGAACATCCTTAAGATAAGGAATTACGTCTTTCAGCTCCATAAAGGATAACTTACCTTCCATCATTCTATAAAAATCCTTGAACTTCTGGTTCTCATCAAGCTGCTTCAAACCAATCAATTCAAGAGAATCCATAGTGGCTTTAAACCACTCCTTGGTTTTTCTCTTGGTAGGTATCGCCTGTACCGGCAAACCTGAAAATACTCCTCTGGCCGGAAAAGCCTGATCTCTATTGAAATATTCCATCCTATTATCCTATTTTTCACAAAGATAAGGAATTTGTTCTCGTCACCTCATTTTATAAGGGTTATGTCTTCTTACCGTAAATCCTTTGACCTGTTCTATCTTCTTGCGCTCTCTCTTCTTTTGATTCTCCTTCTGAGTCGTACTTTCAGGCATGTAACCCATATCATCATAATACTTAGCCAGAAGAAGAGCGTGGCCGAAGGCTATGATACGGTCGGTGTTGGTCCCGGGGCCGAAGGCTATGATCTCATCAAGAAGTTCTATATCAGGGATACGGTAAATACCTTTCTGTGTTATTTCATTACCATCATCATCATACCCAACAACAACATCCTCCCAACAATATTGAATAACGGTATTGAAAAGCATACGCTGATTGGGAACCGTAGGAGCCAAACCGAGCTTATTGTTCTGACGGGCTCCGGCACGGATAATCTTACCGGCAAGACGTTCGCCATCTTCCAGCAACATAAGCTGCTTATTTCGTCTCGTAAGATAAAATTCATACATTCGGTCGGCATTCTCCATAAGACACTTGGCCCCATACGCTTCTTGAAGTATTTCACAATTCCTACAAAAATCATCGGAAGATGGAGGACGTGATGCGTATGATGCTACTATGCAATAAGCAAATGGATCGTTGATTTTTACATATCTTTTAAGTACATAAAACGAACCAACAGAATCAGTATCAGCCTTGTCAGATTTATAGGGGTCAAGCGATGAGACATAAGTGTAATCAAAAACACCTCCTTCTTCTGGTGGATCCTCATATATAACAACAGGAGAATCTATGTTACCACCTTGAAACGGATAATCAGCAAGCTGCTTATCACTAAAATTATACCCCATTTTCATGCCGTCTATCTGATAAATATCCACTGTTTTACCAGGCCTACCTTCTTCAAGAAGACGGCTTTTGTGCTTCAACGCATCTTCTACAGGGAACCTATTTACGTTCGTATTAAGGAAACAATCATCTATAGACAAAGGGAATGCCATTCGTTCCTGGACGTATAAAGCTCTATCCTTTTTGACAAGTTCGTCAAGACGTGATTTTATTATTCCAGTATTTTTATCAAAGTCTGAAACTTTTATTTTTATCTTCTTAAGACCGGGAGCATTCTCTACTCCAAGATACTTATCAAGAGTCGTTTCTTTCTTTTCATAAGCATGAGACATCTGGGCCGGAACAAAGCATCCAGATTTACATATACGCCATGTTGGTTTAATAACTCTCTTATTTAGAATATCATAATTCATTATAATGAATCCATATTCGTCCGGAGAGTTCATGATTTTCTGGGCATCTTGAGACTTTTCTACATTACCGCCAGTTCCCGCCATCAAACAAACGCCCCTCATTCTACCATGCATCATATGAGCTGGCCTACCGGCAAGCCATGCCCCAAGCACCGGGAATTTACCTACCTCATCATATATAGACGTATATGGAGTTCCGCCTGCGGTCTTCAATGAGCCTCGTGTCTTTCCATCATCAACGTTGGTGATTCTTATTCTGGCATGAACATCACGTTGATTATTGATGTTTCTTGTACCTAAAACAACTTCTTTAGTCCAGTCGTTACCAGTCCTGTTTATAGTAAGATAAGGAGGAAGATTATCAAGTCCAAACTCAAGATACTCTCCCATATTGGCAAGGTCTTCTTTACTTGCTCCAATAACATTATGCGTCAAATTGTACGTCATTGTAGCATTACGAGCCAGAAGAGAACTCATTATGGCCGTATTATGAGTAACGATGTAATTGGTGGTCAAAAATAAATGAGAATCATTATCAACGGTTATACAAGTGGCATGCTCCTTTCCGTATATCGATATGGATCTTATTTTTAATTCCTTACGATTCCTTGATAGTATAAGTTTATTCCCCTCCAATTTAGCATACCAACCTGAAGCCCAAAACATACGTTGTACAAAATTTATGACATCCATGTCAATATGAGACAACGTAAGCTCTTCTTCTCCGGTTACTACGTTTCTGAAAGAACGAATGAAGTTTTCTATAAAATCTTTCTTTTGATCTATGGACGATCTTAAAAACTTCTTACAAACGTATTTATCAAAAAACATATCCCCTCCATAGCCACCGAGATAAGCCGCCAGCATCGAGGCGTAGGCTGACGGCGGAACCGGCAGCTTTGCCGTAGGGTAGTTCAGGGCCTCACCTACTGGAATAGACATACTCTTATAATCTAATCCGGCTATGGATCTAAGACTCCTAACATGCCATTTTCCGCCATGATTGACACGCCATTGGTGATTTCCGCAACAAATAACGTTACGACCGTCTTCGAATACGACTCTGTAGGTGGTTACTTTCCCTTGAGGGTAGACACCTACGACCTCTACCAAATTACCTTTATCGTCATATATCTTATCCCCTACAACAATATTTCCTATCATCTTTTCCCGGTCCTCAAGATAAAGTATCTCAGAATCAAGAAGGGCTTTCCCAAAACGACGGCACCCGAACATGAATATTCCTTTATTCTCTTCTTCAGCCTGCTTTAGAAATTCGGCAAACATCCATTCATTATCACGAAGCTGTGAATTTCCTGGAATACGATCTTCTCCTACGTCAATCATCATCTTCCAGAAATTGATATGCCAGTATAGCCAAGGATGGATAAACACCCCATTTATGGTAACACCGTTAAGGAGTTTCATAGCCTCATTCTCCCAGAATTGCTTGACATCATCATCTTGCTCTTCATAAGAATAAAGGTCATTCCATAACGGAATATCGTTACCCATATTTATATAAAGTTCTTTACTGTTAATATTCATGACAAAACTATTTATCGAGCTTGTTCTTAGCTTCATTCTTAACAAAAGACTGAATACCTGATACTGTTTGTCCTCCTTTTAGGCTTTTTTTGTTTTTGGCAGCCTCAAGCTGATTATAGACATCCATTATCCCACACATCTTAATATAAGATTCAGTCCATTGCATTAAGCTATCAGACAAGCTTTTTTGAAACCTAAATTCCTTCTCCCTCTTATCGGAATCTTCTATTTTATCCCAAGGATTTTCAGATAGATAACGTTCAGCCTTATCTATCTGATCCCTTAACACAATAAGTTTCCAATCTACGTAAGAGACATCATCATTAGTCGGCTTTCTTGCTTTCATTGTTGATAATTTTTAAAAAAGCCTCATACTGAGACTTAAGCATATTAAACCTGTCTTCAAGAGAAGATGGATCAACACGATACTTGCACATGTTTTTTATTCCTTCCTCAACAGATTCTTCCTTGAACATAACAGAATCAGTATTATTGTCAACGTACATAATAAAATCTGATTCTCCGTCGTTTACTATCCTATCAAGAACCTTCTTACTGTCATCATCTACATTGAGATCATGACCGGCGTTAATAGATAACCTGTAAACTGCCTTTATAGAAGAAGATACTTTCAGCATCTCTTGTTGATACAAGTTGGTCATAAACGACTTTTCCTCCAAATCAATAAAGTCTTCTAACTCTATGTCGTTTTCCTCATCCTTCTTCCTAATGATATCCTTAGTTAGCTCTTCCATCTCCTCTCCCACCTTGTCTTGCGCAAACAGTAAATGGTTGTAATAAGAAATAAGATGCTTTATATCTGAATCAAAATCAATCTTCTTCATTGTCAATAACCTTTCTATCATGAATAATAACGTCCATCAACTCCATTGATAAATTATAATCAGCCACTTCAAAAAGCTCGCCGTCTGTCAACGTCCTTAAAAAAGAAACGGACAATCCTCTTTTCTTTGCAAAAGATCTAAGTACAGCATAGAGAATGTCTCCGGCAGAATAATCAGGTAGATCGTCACAAGATGCCTGCAACATAGAAAATAAGGACTTCCTTTTATCCTCGCATTGTAAATGCCTTGCTTTACCACAGCCGCCCATAACTTAACTTTTTTGAATTATAGTACCTTCAAAATTAAACGGAATCGATTCCTCTTTTTGAGACCCATCTTTTTGATAGTGAACGGTCATATGTTTTACGAATCTTCCTATTCCAAATCCTGATGTATGTATCTCTATATTGAACTTAAAGTGACGGGAGTCTATGATATTCAAATTAGATGACGTACAACCACAAGATGTCTCTGATGCTGTTATCTTCATATCATGCTTCGACTCAAGAACGAATGAAAACTTTATACTGTTTCCTTTCTCTACCGGTTCAAAAATGATTTCAAATGATTTACCGTCTTTAGATAGGTCAATGTTATATTGCTTGTCATCTGTAGAAATAACATTAAACTCATCAGAATCCATTGTAATAAGCTCTAATCTGTTCCATCTTGACTTCTCATCATAAAAATCAATAGAATACTGACGGTCCATCCACGAAGGACGGGGAAGCCCCTCCCCAAGCGCACACTCCTCTGTCTTGCTCCAGGCCTTTTGCTTGATGAAGCACGTACATACCGAACAACGATTTTTACCTATTTTCTTGCTTACATACAAAGAAAGAGGCAACATAGAGTCAGGAACGTTCTTGGTGTTGAATTTACATCCTTCACACTTTTCAAGACGTTCTTTGTACCAATCAGGATAATCCTCTTTTTTTCTTGGAAGTTTTTTTAATATCGTATCCATAAAAGCATCGTATATAACTTCCGCTTGCAAAATCTTTTTCATGACTTATCTATTAAATTCCTGTTCTTGAATATTTTGTATTTCACTAAAACTATGACCTTTACGAGATTTAAAGATAGATAATTTGTTGTGTTTTATCAACATATCCCCACTTTTTATCTCACCTGAGTCATAAGCATCCTTTATCATCCTTATCTTAATATCAAGGCACTTAAGTTCTTTTTCCTGATACTTAGATAATTTTTCTACCTTGGATTTAAGACGCTCAAGGTTATGTTTGCGCCTCTCCATCTCATGAAGGTTACAAACCATATCACCCACATACGGGAACGATACAGACACGTTATCTGTGTACGTACATAAGTTATTGGCATAAGAAATACTGGCTCTGAAAACGTCACGTATTTGGTTTCGGTCGTAAACGCCCCCGGTCTTATCCATCACATCATCTATAATATGTGACTCAAATGATATAGGGAAATCATTCTTCGGCATCGGCTTCAAAAGTTTTCTTTCTGTAAAACAAAGAAACCAACGCACATTGATCTCTTGAACCTTCCAATACAAAAAGACGGCGCATGTTCTCTATATCCGGGCACAAACACCTTGTCCTGTAATTCCCTTCACGGTCAATCAAAATACCACGCTTCTTCATCTCCGTATCCAAAACTGATACATATTGAAGATCGGTACTGAAACAATGAGAAAACTTCTTCTTCGTCTCATACGAATATCCAAACACAAAATAATAAGCAAGAAGATTTAAGTGCCTCGCATCTATGACATTCTTCTCATTACCGGAGGACATTAGGTATCCGTTATAAAACAGAAGTATCTTCTTAGCCATATCTACCGTATTGGAATAAGGCACTAAAAGCCTATAAGCCCTATTACTAACATCTTTATTATCACTTTCTTTCATGAGATTATTGTTTTGATACAAAGATAAGGATTAAAGATTTATAAATTTAAAATTAACGTATTTTATGACAATGGATTCAGAATTTGTCCCGATATTTGCACTGTAACATTAAAAAAAATAAGTTCTTATTGTTTGATTCTTGAATTTTGTTTCTACATTTGTAGCGCGTTGCAAATAAGAGATCAATTCAAATAAAACAATAAGAATATAAAATATTAAGTGTCTTGTTGTTCTACTTGGATTAATTCTTATCTGTAACGGGATTTTGGAGTTTTCCGAACGAAAAAAGACATGAATCGGATGGATATCCCCAAAAATCCATCCGATTTTTTTTTGTTACAGATTATGAAGCTACAATTAGGTAGAAATATTAACATAAGTCTCAGACTTTTAGAACAGTGGTCAGATGATCCGCTGTTCATGGAATTGTATGCTTTATACTGTATGATAAAAATCTCCCGCCGGGATTCGAGAATAAGATTCAAAAACCAGAAAGATCTTCTTCATAAACTTGGAATCGGGTATTCGAAATTCAAGAACATGACAGGACATCCGATGTTTGACGAACTGTTCCGTATGACGGATAGTACGTTCGTTGCAAGAAGGTATCGTGTTAATGGCGTACAACTTACTCTTGGGTGCGGGAAAGTAAATATTCCAAAGAATAGGATTTTAATTAAGATAAAGAAAAATGAAATAACAAACCATGAAAAAGTCCTTGACAGGATAAGAGAGGCGATGTTTGTTAATTTAGTCAGAAACAATGAATTTGTACTGAACAGTGGAGAGACAAACTCTCAGGCTGAGGTCGTAGACGGAAGCCACTCGTATTATGGATTAATTGATTCGACGATAAGTAATAAAACAATTGCCTTGTACTTGAATGTAGGACTAACAAAAGCGAAAGAGATTGTCAGTGTGGCGATACAAGACAAGCTCGTAAAAAGGTTCGAAAACATACAATTTATAACATACGTAGATAATCCTCGTGCTTACATTGAAGCAAACGAACATAACTACCCAATAGGTAAGCTGATTCCGGTATATAGGCACGGAGCAGTTTTCTGGCAAATAGCAAATACCTGGACCTTGTATAAAAAAGGAGCAACAAACAGATGGTATTTTGGAGAGAAGGATATAGAGAAAGGAGAAAAAGAAAAAGTGAGTAAGAAAGACGATTTCAATTTCTTCTTAAAAGACAATACTCATATCCTACGTTTCCTGAATGCAGAAGAAGTTGTTTCCGAAGATGGCGAAATCCTTGGCATAGATCGTAAAAAGACAAAAGAAGAAGAAGCAAGGTCATTGGCTTCTTCTATGGCTAAAGAAGCGCATAAAGACTTCTGGGACGGATATGAGCGAAGTACACAAAACCAAATTATGAGAAAGTACTATCGCGCTATCATAGCAGAAGACAAGAAGCGAAGAATGGACATGTTCTTAAACTGTCTTAAACAATCATACGACAAGGTTAGTGGGTGGAGCAAGGAGAAGGTAGCCACGGTAAAGGCAGGCATGGCTGATGCGGAAGCCTGCTGTGCTGAGGTGGGGACGTCCGTTGCCGGGGTCTGTGGTAGGGTAAGTAGGAGAATGAAATCCTATAACAATACCGCTCCTGACAAAAAGTCAGGTTTTAATGAGGTACGGGATATGTATGCTGAGTTCGCCGGCGAGATGGCTAAAGCGGTGGGGTCGGTAAGCGAAGACATCTATACGTATGTTAAGGCAGAACAGTTTAAGGAAAAGATAGAGAATATGGATATATCTGTCCAATCATTACCTAATATTAATATAACAGTAGATAATGATAAAGAATTAGATGGTGAATCCGTATTCAAGGATATACCATTTGAAGAACTATCATTCTATAATGATACCTATCTTTATCCTTCATCTCAGTATTCATCATTGTAATGTTTGGTACTTGAGAGAGGGTCTGTTCTTAGTGGTCTCCGACAGAGCCGAAAAACGATAATCTCGTAGAACATCGACGGAAACACCCGTTAGCCACCACTATGCCATAACTGTATCAATACGAAACTACATTACTGTCTGTCACAAAGCCACTTATCCAACTTATTATTTCTTTTTAATTCTAATTAATTCATTTTATATTTTATGTTTTATCTTGTTTTCGTACTTTTGTTTTGTAGAACAAAATCAGAAAAAAGATGGCTATAAGTTACGACAAAAAAATCATGGAGTGCGTTCTTCGTTCAGTTATGTCCGAAGGTAATGTCGCACAAGGAAAGGCTATTAAGTCTATTTGTAAGTCACCAAAACCGCTGTTTATAACCGGTAAAGGAGGAAGTGGAAAAACAACGTTCCTTAAGCGTATTATACCGGCATTAAAAAATGCGGTTGTTGTAGCTCCTACAGGTGTTGCTGCTGTTAATGCAGGTGGTCAAACCATTCATTCATTTTTTAGAATAGGAATGCAGCCGTATATACCTGAAATACGAAAAGGTGCGTTTATGGATAACTGCGAATATAAATTCAACGGAGGTTCGGAAAAGATTTTACAGAATATAAAGTATCTTATCATAGACGAGATTTCTATGGTTCGCCCTGATCTTCTTGACAACGTGGCTGATATACTTCGTCATGCAAGAGGAGACAAGGATCCGTTTGGCGGCGTGAAACTTATTATGGTAGGCGACCTGTTTCAGCTTCCTCCTGTGATTAAAGAGGATTTTTTTAGAGAAATATACGATACATCTTATTTCTTTAGCTCCAAGTCTCTAATGGCTTCTGGTATGGAAATGGTGTCTTTTGAAAAAATATATCGTCAGAAAGATGAGAAGTTTATTAGTGTCCTTAATAAGGTGCGTGAAGGGCAGATGGATGATGATGTATTTGATACAATAAACAGCAGATGTATTCAGTCTGATAATAATCAAGGATATGTTGAGATTGTAACTACCAACTCAAAAGCTACGGCTATTAACGAAATGAGAATATCATCGTTACCAGGCTCTTTAAGAAAATTAGAAGCTGTTATAAACGGCGATTATCCTAAAGATGCTCCGGTTGAAAAAACTCTTTTCTTGAAAGAAGGATCAAGAGTTATGATAACAAGAAACGGAGGAGAGTACTTCAATGGCTCTCTTGGTACTGTATTATCTATAAAAAAGGGGGAGATTGAAGTAGTCCTTGATAAACCAAAAGATGATGAGCATACTAAGGTTGTTATAACACCATGTTCGTTTGAGAAAGTAAAATATGTAAGAAACGGATATAAGATAGAATCTGAAGTAGTAGGAGCTATTATTCAGTATCCTATAAAAATAGGTTATTCTATCACGATCCATAAAGCCCAAGGCCTGACATTGGATGCGGCTATGATGGACGTATCTAATTCTTTTGAAACAGGACAGCTATATACGGCTCTTTCAAGAGTAAAGTCTCTTGATGGATTATATCTTCGTCAACCTATTCCTAAGACGGTAAAAACCAGCGATCAGGTGGTGATAAACTTCTATAAAAGGACTCTTGGTAATGGAGGTATTGTGAAACCGGTTCCAATGGAAGAGCTTGAAAAGTCAATGATTAATTTGTCAACCGGATCTGAAATAGATTTTGCAGAGTTTAATTTATAAAAAATATAGTTATGAAATTTGGAGAAGCTTTAGAAGAAGTAAAAAAAGGTGCGTTGATTGCACGTGCCGGATGGAATGGTAAAGGTATGTTCGTATTCCAGCGCCCGGAAGATTGGTTGTCTACTGATATGATAGTTAATAAAGTAAAGTCATTGCCGGATTCGTTTAAAAAATACGTAAACGATTATTATGACGTAACTGAAACCAACATGATTAAATTTTGCGCTTATCTGTGCATGAAAGATGCTAACGATAATATCGTAAACGGATGGTTGGCTTCGCAATCAGATATGTTGGCTGATGACTGGATGGTGGTTGGTTAAATAATAGGGATATGGCAAGAGTAGATAAAATATTTCAAGACAATTTGGCTCTTATAATGAGCCAGCCGTGGGAAGAGGTAAAGCGTCCGGTCTACGGTGACGGTACAGGCGTCAAGGTGAAGCGTATCCTACAAGTATGTAACCAGTACGATCTTCGTCGGGAATTTCCTCTTGGTTCACTTAGACCTACTAATCTTAAAAATTCCATAAAAGAAATATTGTGGATTTGGCAAAAAAGATCGGTAGACGTCAAAGATCTTGGTCTTCATATCTGGGATCAGTGGGCTGATGATAATGGAAAGATCGAAGGATGTTATGGAGATATGGTGAACAGACATGTTTATATGGGAACCGGAAAAGCTCCAGAGGGTATGACAGATATCCATGATGGTCTTTACGGTTTTCTTAACCAAACAGACTTCATTCTTTGGTCACTCAAGAATGATCGTTCGTCAAGAAGAATAGTAGCATCCATGTTCGATCCTGAAACCAATAGTCTTAAGCTTCTTCAAGAATGTGCGTTTCAGATCAATTTATCTGTTAAAAGAGATGAGTTGTATATGACGCTTTATCAGCGCAGCCAGGATATGATTACAGCTTCTTGCTGGAATGTAGCTCAATATGCGGCGTTGATGATGATGTTCGCTCATGACGCCGGGTTAAGGCCTGCTATTTTCACTCATTTTATACAAGATATGCATGTGTATGACCGTCACGAAGAACAGGCAAACGAGCTCCTTCGTCGATCTCTCTTCGGCCCGGTTCCGCAGGTTACTATCTCGTCTCGTATGGAAGGGAAAGGATTTTATGATTTCGTAGCTGATGATTTTGAGGTATGGAATTATGAACCGAAGGAGCAAATAAAATTTGAGGTTGCAAAATGAAAATAAGCATAGATAGAAGGGCTAAGATGGTTCCTATCATGGAAATAAATGCCGGTGATGAAGTCAACGTAGGAGGCTTTGATTATGTTGTTGAAAGCATAACCCCATGTAGGAAAGGATCTTATTCAGATGCGTATGGAATTAGGTTGGTCATGTCTTCTTACAAACATGGCCAACTTGTAAGAAAAGTAGATAGTGTTTTTTCTATCGATTCTATTTTAGTATTTCTCCCTAAAGGAGATTCTGTTGTAGTAGAGTGCTCTTATAGAGAACTTGAAGAATGTTTCCCTAAAATATAGTACAATGACAGGCGAAGAAAAATGTAACCGATGCGAGCAGTTTGGACCGAACGGTCTCACTGATTATCCATGCAAAAGGATTCCATCAAGGAACTGTCCTTGGTTTATAAAAATATCGGATAAGAAATACAAAAAGATTCTTGCCGATAGGATGAAAAGAATTAAGGAGAATGAGAAACTTAAGCAAGAGATGATGAAAGATCAGGATCTTGTTGAAGAAGTAAAACAAAATACAAAAAGGTTAATGCAATGAAAAAGAAAAATATAAAACCAGAAGAAGTGGAAGTCGTTATTCCTAAAGAAGTAGAAGCTATTAACATATGTGGGGATATCAATAGTTTTATAAAACATATTATATATGTTAGCTTGGATAAGGTAAGTAGTGATAAGGCGTTTGTCAATAATGATGTTCTGTATATGGTTACATACGCATCTATAAAAGGTGAAAATATACCTGTTGGGGTATTAGCAAAACAAAAAGAAGCTGAAACAGAAGATATCGCTATGCCGTTTGAGGATATTGGAAGGGATGTAAATGTTGTGTATCCTATTGAAATAGGAAAGATGTTTAAAGGATTTTACATTCTTAGTAATGGTGCTGTGGCTATTGATTACGAACTTACAGACAATGGAGGCTTTGAAAATGACGATAGCATTGGTAAAATCGACATGAATCTAAATTGATATATTATGGTATTATATATAGCAGCAGATCCTGGAAAAGACGGAGCTATAGCCTGCATCGATCAAGACAGCAAACTAATATCAAGAATATCCACTCCGAGAATATCAGCTTCAGGGCCGGTAGACTTGACTAAAGAATATGTTTTTTGCCGAGATACGATCGTAGAAAACAATCCTGATAGGGTAGTGTTCGTCATAGAGGACGTCCACGCCCTATACGGGGTCAGCACGTCCTCAACAGCCTCCCTCATGGAGAACAAAGGCCAACTGCATGGGCTGTTTCTCTCCCTCTGCATGGCATTTACGGACATAAGTTGTTCCGTTAATTTCATAGCTCCTAAAACATGGCAGAAATTAGTTTGGAGGCATTCTGATAAGGTTATGGAAGCCAGTAAGGTAAATACTAAGAAAACGTCATTGGCTTGCGCTAAAAGGCTGTGGCCGACAGATACGTTCGTTAAAAACGAAAGATGTAAGACGGCCCATGACGGTATAGTTGACGCGATGCTTATAGCAGAAGCAGCAAGAAGAAGTATTTAATCTATTTTAAATCATTTTAAATCCAATTAATTCGTAATTAGATTTTAAAATAATACATTTGCAGTGTTAGATAGTCATAATCGTAAGTTTTAAAAAATGAAAGTAAGAGTTCCTGGCATACTAATGAATGAGAAGCTTTCAAATATTTCAAAGATGTTTGATAAGGTTCTAAAGGATTGTGTCACATCGAATATAAAAATTACTTTATATTTTGATCATATCCGGATACAAGCCATGAACGAACGTATAACATATACGGATGATATTTTCGATGTGAATACTGATATTTCTTGTGACCAGAAGTTTTCTCTTTTAGTAGATGCCGGGACTCTTATTTCATTTTTTAAAAATCATAACCAGGATATAGAGATAGAGATTAAAAATGATTACAGTATCGTTTTTAAATACGATAGAGGATCTTTTTCTTCTACTTGGATTGAGGATAAGGCTTTCCCTGATTTCTTTTATCCTGTAGGTGACGGTATTCGTGTTATGAGTTCGTCTTTCATTCAGTCTATGAAAAGATCTTTTGCGTTTGTTGGATCGGATGAATTTAGACCAGCTATATGCTCGATTCTTCTTAATGTGAAGAAGGACTATATTGACATTGTTTCTACTGATATGTTCCGTCTGTTTATAAACAGGAAAGAGTATGCTAATGCATCAGAAGAAAGGTCGATTATGCTAAGCGAGGTTGCGGCTTCTATCTTGTACCGCTTTCTATCTGATAAAGATACGGAGATCAGTATTTCTACAGATGGAGTTAGGACGTTCTTATGCTTTGATAATGTAATTATATCGGATATGAACGTAGAACAACAGTATCCTAACTACGAATACGTATGTAGCAAATTCGAAAAATCGTCGAGAGTTAAGTTTGACCGGGATTTACTTATATCGGTTCTTAATTCCATGACTTTGGTGGATAATGTTGTTAATGTCAAGGTAGATGAAGAAAACGGCATAACGGTAATGTCTGAGGATTTTGGAAATAGAAAAAAGATAATGGAATCAATGCCTTTGAATGCGCTCGAAGGTCCGTGTTTTAATTTTTCTATCGGTAAGGAAAATATACTGTCTTCCGTAAAATCACTTATAAAAGGAGATACTGTCATGGATTGGTCTGATCAGTATAAGATGATAAAGATGTTCAATCCTAAATACGAATCAACATACGTCTTAAATCAAACATTGTATAATCTATAAACAATTAATAATATGGCTTTTAGAGAAAACAGAAGTTTTGGTACAACTTATTATTTGTATATTAATTCAGATGGTAACTTGTATGAAAAAAGTAACGAACCAAAAGAAGGTTTTGTTCAGCACATAAATCCTAATAGCGGTCAGCCGGCAGGATATTGGAAAGAGTATTATAATGGAGTAGTTGGGTACATCAACTACATCGGGTTAAAGTCAAGTACTTTCTCTAATGGAAATACTGTTACTAATTTCCTTATCGTATTAAAAGATTACGAGCTTAATGAAAACTATTGTATTTCCATACCTCTCGTCAATCAAAAAGGAAATATCAAGGGCTTTGTTAAGAGCTTCGTAAAATACTACGAAAACATCGATTTTAGTCGTGAAATTTATTTCAATGTCTTTAAGAAGAAGAAAGATGATGAGTTTGGATCTTCGGAACTTATTATCGCGTATGCAGGAGTAGACGGAGAAAAAGATCAGCTTGTTGAACGTTTTTATAAAAAAGGCGTAAATGGCTGGCCTGATCCTGTTGAGGTTACAGGGTTTGATGGTAATAAAAGCCTTGATTATTCAGCCCAAAACAACTTTACTTATCAGAAGATTAAGGAATATTCAAACAGGTTCAATGATTCTATTAAAGACATCAGAGCTGGTATAATGGCTAAATTAGGTTTAGGAAGTAATACTCAGCAAGAGCCTACAGCTCCTCAGGCTTATACCCAGCAGGCGGCTGCTCCTCAACAGGTTCAACAACCTCAGTCTGTTCCGAGTGCTATTCCGTATCAGAATTACCAACAACCTGCTCAACGGCCAGCACAGTATCAGGCACCGGCTTATACGCCACAGCCGACTGCTCAGCCTGCTGCACCTGCCCCGGCGCCTGCTACAAGGAGCACCAAGCCTCAGCATCAGACGCAGCCACAGCCGCAAGCACAGATGCCGAACTTTCCTCCTATGGAAGAAGATGACCTTCCATTTTAATATAAACATCAGCCCAGGAGAATAATATTTCTTGGGCTTTTAAAGATTGTGTAGAATGACAGTAGAAATAGTTACAAGATTTCCCCTTATTAAGCTTCGTAGGAAAGTGACAGAAGAAAGGATTATGGCGAAGCATGGGGATAAATTATGTATGATCTACTCAGAAACCAGAGAAAAATATAAGCAAGGAGATGAGTGGGTCGATGATCCTAATGATGCAGACATAAGTACTTTTCGTGAGTGCTATGAATCAACGAAGGACATAAAAAAAGAAGGTATTGTTTATTGTACTATAAAAATATGATTATGGATAAGTTAGAAGATATTGAAAGACTTCTTTATGAAAAAGAAGATAATAAGAAGGATACTGTTTCTGAAAAGAACAACAAACATAAAAAAGAGGATAAGGTCGTTAATAAAATACCTGAATCGTATTTGACTCCAGGGTATCAGAAGACTGTTCAGGTAGGTATTAAGAAGCTGTATCCTGATGTCGTGGCACCTGAATACAAACATGATGGTGATGCCTGTTGTGATATTCGTGCATATAGAGTAGTGAAGATGATGAATGACATGGGAGTAGAAATAGATGTTCCTTCCGATTTTGAATCAATTACCTTATATCAAGGTTATTCTGTTAGAATCGGAACAGGATTCAAGTTGAATATACCAGAAGGTTGGTGTGTGAATGTGGAAGGAAGATCTGGATTCTCTTTTGACGAGGGAGTGGTAGTTACTAACGCTCCTGGCAAATGCGAATTTATCTACAAAGGAGAGTATATGGTTAATCTTACTAAAATCAATAAAAAACCGACCGTAATCCGCAAAAACGATCGAATAGCTCAGATGGAAATCGTTCCACAATACAAAATGGTATTGGAAGAAGTAACAGATATTGAGGTAGAAGACGGGAATGAACGTGGAGAAAAAGGTCTTGGTAGTTCTGGAGTTAAGTAATGTTTAAATATTTTTAAAATGAGCATGTTAGGTTTTACATTCATCACAGACAGCAAGCTGTCAATGTACAGGGAGAAAGCTATTAAATCCGAAAATCTTGCAAAAGAAATTGAGGAAATGCAGGATAAGGCCGCTTCTTACAAGGAAAGGCTTTCCGAACTCAAGTCAGATATCGCTTCAAAGGATAAAGAGATTTTATCTGTTGGCAAAGATCTTTCTGAGTCTAAGGAAAAGATTGACGCCTTGAAGGAAAATCAGAAAAAGTTGATAAAAAGCGTCAAGAAGAAAACGGAAGAACTTGATGCTGTCAATGTCGATCTTGACAAAGCCAGGTCTGATCTTGATGAGGCTAATTACAAAATCAGAAACTTGGAAGAAAAGAAAAACAGTATCTCATCTGAATTAAAAAAGAAATCAAATGCATTGATTGAAGCCAGGATCAGAATCGGAGATTTGGAAAACGAGGTTTCGGTTGGGTCCAAAACAATACAAGAGTTAGAATCGAAGCTGAAATTAATGCAAGTAGAATTAAGAGGCTACCAAATAGGTATAATCGGGAAAGATAAAAACAATGTCGCTGAGCCGGAATTGGATAAAGATGAGGAGTCAGATAAGGATGTGGCAGAATCGGAGAAATTTGATAAAAATAAGGAAGTTAAATACAATACGCTTCTTGATACAGATGTGATTCAGGAAGAAGCAGGTGACATTGTGGAGCCCGAAAACGAAGCTGAACGAGTAAAAGACACTAAAAAGAAGAAGAAAAAAAAGAAGTAGGTATTTTAATCCTTTTTATATTTTAATGTTTGCCATATTATGGGTTAGTACTTAACTTTGCGTTGAGAGAGTTTTTAGGATAATTATTGGTTAAAAATTTAGCTGTTATATGCAGGCGTCTGTGAAGGCTCCTGTATATTTTTAAGGTCCTGTGGCTTAGTGGTGAAAGCAAGATGCTCATAACATCGAGATCGTGGGTTCAAATCCCTCCGGGACCACTGTCCAATGGTGTAGTGGTAGCACAACAGATTTTGGTTCTGTTAGCGGAGGTTCGAATCCTCCTTGGATAACGGTACATATTTTGTGTAAAGTGTTAATTATCTAAGTGTTTGTGGTGTGTGAACATAGCAAACATTAAATGGCCCATTAGTTTAACGGATAAAACCCTTGAGTCCTAATCAAAAGTTGCCTGTTCGATTCAGGCATGGGCTACATGGCTTGTTGGATGAGTGGTTTAGTCAGGGATCTGCAAAATCTCGTAGGGCGGTTCGATTCCGCCACAAGCCTCTAAAAAAAGTAAGACAATGAACTACCCAGAGCAACAAATGCTTAAGATCCTTAATAGGGATCTGTTAAGTAATCCGATGTATGTTATTAACAATCTTCATATATATGATTGGGAATCTGACTTCCTGGCCATAACAAGATCATTGTACGCTTATGAAGTAGAGGTCAAGATGTCTAAACAAGATTTCTTTAACGACTTCAAAAAAGATAAAAAACATAAGGTTCTTAAGGACGGCATTATTAAGGTAGGTGGTGTCATAAGTTATCCTCCAAACTATTTCTACTACGCCTGTCCGCCTAACATGATTGACGTAAGTGAAGTTCCGTCTTATGCTGGACTGATTTATGTCGATGTTAGTAAAAATAGGAAGAACATCGTTAAGGCCGCACCTTTAATTCATAGACAGAAGTTTGATGTAGTGGGTAGGAAACTGGTGGATAAGTTTTACTACAATATGCTTACTTGGAAGAAAAGAGCTATTTCAAACGTGTATGCGGACCCGGCCAAGGAAAGAGAGAAGGGCGTGCGTGCCGGAGCTGAGGCTGTAAGGAAGTCGGCCTGGGATGCGTTCAGGGCACAGTGCCCGCACATCGTTTTCCCTTATGGAAAAGAATTTCCGATGTGTGACGATCACGAACAAGATCATCCCATGAGAGACTGCATACTTCAGTGTGAAAAAGGTAGAATATTCAAAAACGTATTAAAATGAGCACCCCACGTGAATTAAGTAGGATAGCTAATAGGATAGCCGGTAAGATGACTGATGATGGATGGGTCAGCCCCGGTAGGAAGAATCTTGTCTCTGATAAGAAGGTTATGGAATTAATAGATTTGATCTTTAATGAAATATGGAGGGAATTAGATGACGGGAAAAGAGTCCATATCATAAAACAGATGATTTTTAAAAAGATTTTTGTCAGTAGGCAAAAAGATAAATACTACATACAATGCATAGAAAAAAGGGACGCCAAATAGACGCCCCTTTTCTTTTTCTGTAAGTAATTGTTATTTCATTACTTTCCTTACCAACTTAGAAACAGCTTGAGTGATAGTCCACCTGATGTTTGCATTAACGTTGATAGTCTGAGGAGTACCGTTTGCATCCAAGTTAATTACCTCCTTGTCTATCTCCAAGAACGGATCACCTGCTGTCTGGGTAATAACCGTATTAGCTGTCTGACCACCAGCGGCCGTCACCTTAAGAGTATTTACCAGATCGTTTACATCAGTGTTCGCAGCAATATCGGAGAATACGATACTGAAAGCAAAGCCCCCTGTTGCACCAGGGTCGTCGGCAATAACAGCGCCGTTGTTGGTAGCCTTGCCTGCCGCCTGATAGGAGGCAGGTATTTCCAACGTCAGAGGATGAGTCTCGCCTGGAGTTAAGGAGAACGTTAATTTAGTTGAGTTACTTGTACCGTTGATTGTTACAGTACCACCTTCTTTCCCTACAGATGCAGTAGGATCTATTTTTACGAACTCAGCTACCGGAGCTTGGTTTATGGTAGCACTTTTCTTAACACCCCCAGATTCGGCACCAAATTCTACTTGTTGCGTGCGTTGTACACGACCTTCGTATTTTTCACCTGATACGGTAACCGCCTGATCACCGTCACCTGATCCCGGATTGAAGGTTACAAAACCTATTTTCATTTCTGCCATGATATGAATGATTTTTTTTAGTTAATTAATATCTTGACAAATATAGTTTTATTATACGGAAATCCTATTATTGATCTTTATAAATTAAAACTATCTTTATCCCAAAATAAGACAATTATGAGAAGAAGATTTTTTAACAAAATAGGGGGGGGTATTTACCTACTGATAATTTTATAGTTTTTGATAAATCTGTATCAGATCCGGCTAATATAACAATAAGCGAAGACAGTGATTTTTTAAATAGGTTGATTACCAGTGGCTTTTATAGAGTTCTTTGCAAGAGCGCTATGGGAGGAGGAGAGGTTTTTGTATGTAGGTTGAAGGAAGACAACAGCAATTTGTATCTTGATGGCAGTCAGGCTAATCTTACCGGACCAGAAGGTGATGTGATGGTCGTTTTCTTAGAATTTTGGTATAAATGGTATAAGGTGGATGATAATAGATTTCTTTATCATTTTGCTGATCATGATATTGACGGCACTTACATCCATGTCCCGGAATCTCTTGTTGGAGCATATAAAGGATATGTGTCTTTAAATAAACTATATAGCTGGAGTGATGTTACTCCTACGACTAACGTATCATTATCTGATTTCAGAAGTTACGCAAAAGCACGTGGTACCGGATACCAGGTGATAGATTTCCAACAACATTGCGTGATTGCTATGATGTTGTATGCTAAGTATAAAACACGCGACCTTCAAGGCGTATTGGGAGCCGGTGGTGCAACCTATGATCCGACTACAACAACTGGAAGCAGCAACGCAACCGGTGGTGCGGATACTAAAAACGAAAGTTCAAAGTACGTTTGCGGCTTAGGTTTGGAAGGGGTTTTTGGTGGCATTAACGAATGGGTGGAAGGCGTAGAAATTAACAACCATGTTTGGACAATCACCGACCAGGACGGTTCTACACGAAAAGTAAATGCTGGAAAATCAAGCGGATATATAACCAATGTCGCAGCCGAAAATGGGCCTTTTTTCGATATGGTGCCAACAAATGTCGGCGGTAGCAATTCCACGCATTATTCAGATTACTATAGTCGGACATCGAACAATTCCATTGTTTTAGCGCGCTCCTGTGACAGTTCGAGTTCGTTTGGCGGTGTGGCGTTTGCGTATGCGTCTTACGTTGCTTCGAGCACGCATTCGTACTCCGGTTCTCGTCTCGCTTTCCGTGGAACCATATCCGAAGTGAGTATGGAGCAGTTTAAAAAATTACCTGCATTATAATATCATATTTTAACTGTTTTTAAATCGTATTGTTGATATTATTATGTATGTTTGCAATATCAATATAAAATATTATAACCATGAAAGTAGATTTTTTTAACAGTAAGGATTTTTTAGGATCTAAAACTAAAGAGAGTAAGATCCGGAAGTTATCAATCAGCAAAAGTAAGATAATGACTATCTCTGTCGATAATTTGAAGTGGATGGGGGTAACGGATGCGGTTGTTATCGGCTTAGAAGAAGGGAAGGCATTTGAAGGAGTTGAAAATACGGTCTTTTATCTGGCTGCTTCTGATGTTGAAGACGAGAGATCGTTTAAGGTAAATAACCTTGGTGTAAAATACAAGAGAGTTTACTTAAAAGACCTGCTCGATTATCTTGGATGGGATATAGGAGAAAATTCTTATGCTGTGTATGATATTATAAAAGAAGACAGTAATCTATTCCGTCTTCAGCTTAGGGTAATAAAAAAGAGTAGGAGTGAAAAATGATGAACGATTTGTATATTAAAAACAAAAGAATACTGCTATTCGATTTTGACGGGACGCTGGTTGAAACCGCTTCTGGGAATACGTTCGCTACAGACTTGACAGATATGAGGATTAAGATGGATGTGGTGAATAAGGCTCTTGACCTCATGCAGGAGAACGGTGTTAAGGTATTTGCTATCGTAAGCAATCAAGGAGGAGTAGAAGCTGGGTTTGTTTCTGGAGCTGATATTGAAGCTAAGATAGAATACGTACTGAGGTCTGTACATGATCTGGCGGTAAAGAGAGGCATAAGAGGCGTCCTATATGAAAAAAGGTTGTGTTATTCAAATGACGAACAAGATCCGATGAGGAAGCCTAACACTGGCATGATTGATGATATTCTTATGAAGTGTAAAGACACGGTAATGCGTGGTATGAACTTTAGTCAACTTAAGGGATGTTCGTTGATGGTCGGGGACGCCAGTGGTCTACCAGGGCAGTTCTCTGATTCGGATAAGGTATGTGCTGAGAATGCCGGCATTGACTATATGGACGTTATTCAGTTTGTTGGTAAATAATTTTAGGTAGTTATGTGCAATATTATGAAGGTGAATAAAACGGCGATAGTTTATCATAAATCGGATTTAGATGGCGTTGTGTCGGCAGCCATCGCAACTATGTATGAACACAGTAAAAACAAGGATGTTGTTTATATCCCGTATTCGTATGAAGATGATGTTAAGAAAGTTGTTGACCAAGTGCGTGACTTGGATGTTGTTTATGTTCTTGACGTGTCTTTCGGAGCCGATTCTAAAACGGTTTTCAAGAAATGGCTTGATGAAGGAAAGAGCCTGATGTGGATAGATCATCATAAGGGGATTATCGAAGATAGTAAGACATGGGGGTTCGTAGTTCCAGGGTTGAGGAGAGTCGGTGTCGGTGCGTGCGCTCTGGCCTCGGACCTGCTGATGGGGAAGGTGCCGGCGATCGTCCGGTGCCTGTCAGACTACGATGTGTGGAATAAAGATTCTGAATTAGGATGGGATACGGTAGTAGCTATCCAGTATGCCTTGAGATCAAAAATAAGACTCAATGTATTAATAGCATTGTCGTATTTGTATGATCACTTTAAAGAAGATATGAAGGACAATGAAATTGATCTTATTTTTTATGATCTCGCTAAAGAAGGACGTGCTATAATTAACTACATGGCTGGTAAAAACGAACAAGAGGTAAGTGCGTATTCGTTCGAAGCGTACGTTGATGAGGTGAAGGTCGTGGCGATGAATACCACCGAATTTAGTTCTAAGGTATTTGATTCTCTTACACGAGACTGGTTAGACGGTAGAAAAATTAAAGCCCTTATGCCATTTTGTATCATGCCAGGTGGTAAAGTACGGTTCTCTCTTTATGAATGCGTAGAAGACAGCGTAGATTGCTGTGAGGTAAGTAAGAGATTCGGTGGTGGAGGACATGCTGGTGCTGCTGGATTCGTTATAGACGTATCAAGTGACCAGTTTAAGGACTTTCTTGAAAACCATAAACTTACTTCAATTCAATAAATTAATAAGGTCGTGTTTTAAATAGGATTGGTTTCTATCAATCCTATTTTTTTTTGTTGTGTGTGAGGTGGGTATGTGATGGGATAGAGGGTAAAAGATGTTTATGTAATGTGGGAGAGATATGAGAAAGAGGTTTATGTGATGAGGGATATGAAAGATGTTTATGTGATGGGAGAGAGGGGGTACCTATCACGAACCTCCCGCCCCCGAAACGCGTTTTCTCCCCCACACCCCCTTCGCTGGAAAACCGGAAACGCGTTTTCACCTCAAACATATAAACTCGCTGATTATCAACAGTTTATTTAAATTATTGATAATCAATGTATTATTATAACATATTGATTATAAGCCACTTAAATAAACATATATCCTACATATTAATGTACGCGTATAATACCGCTCTCGTTCGTTTTATAAATTGCTGATAATCAGATAATAGAATCGAAATTAATACAAGTTAACAAAAAAAAGATAGTATATATATTTGTAGTAACAATAAAAGTAGTATATTTGCAATGTGTTAAAGCGATAACACATGCTGACATGATGAACCTATATAGTGTATCCGTTGGATAACGCTATATCTGTATCTGTTAATAGCTTGCGTTGTGGGCTATTGAATTGAATATCACTTGTTTAACAAATAAATACATAATGTTATGATTACTAAAAAAAATGTAAACAAACTACAGAATGCTGTTATCAAAGAAAATGCTGCAAATTTGGTAGGTGCCGTAAAGTTATACAACGCTTTATTTGCTAATGGAGCTGATCTTAAGTCTATTTGCAAGGCCTTGGAAATACCGGCAGAATACGCCGTAAAGGTTGCAGCCCTCGCCAAGGATAAAAAACGCCTGGTAGCTGTGTGTAGCCAAATGTTACCGAAAGTTGACGATACATTTGTTAAATTTGCTTTATACTCTAAAGTGTATAAGGATACCAATGCAGACAAAGAGAAAGGCGTTGAGGCTAAAACGGCTGATTGGTGCGCTGAGAATGTGGTTTACGGTAGCGAATATAAATCATTTGGTTTTACTACTGCCGAATCATTGGAGACCAAAAAAAGCACTAAATGGTTGATAAAAGAAAACGACGAGTATAAAGCTACTTATGTGGCTGTTAAGATCAAATCTTATTCTATTCGCACTGTGGCAAAGTGTGTAAGTGAATACCTCGCACATGAAAGCAACCAGCAGTAACAAGGCACGGAGAGCGCCGTTAAGCTCTCCAAAGGTTTGACGCGTACCGTTAAACGCGCTTGTACGCCGTTGTCAGTGGGTGCACGTCCCGCGTATGCTTTAGACTGAAGCTGACAAAACAGAGAGTTATTTTACATATTGGAGATAGATATACCTTTGCCCTTGCCGTTGGCAATTAAAGGGCTGGTATTACTGCATGTACTACATTGGATAAATGTAGTTATGTTAGGTATGTTAGTACAGTTTGGAAAACATACCGTTGTACGCGGTTTATCTCCAGACCGAAACGTGCCTTACTTGCCTGCACGTAAAATAGGACAAGGCTGTAGATTAAATTACAGGGTATAAACATGTAGCCTAACATGTAGGAACATGTTGTATCAAAACGCAAGGACACAATCGCCTTTATTTGTGGCTAAGTTGTGTAGCAGACGGAAAATATAATAACAACATAGTACGGGCCTGTACACAAGAACTACGTACTAATTACGGGCTGTTGGTTGTAGCATAAAATCTCTATAGGATAGGAATGCGTGTCCGGTTCGATTCCGGAGCAACCTCTAAATTATAAACAATATAATAGCATGGAAAAGAAAGCAATGATCAACGCTTTAATTGAAGCGTTCAATAAATCTAAAAACAGTTGCGTAAAAATAACATTGCGTAACTATATCGAGACGGTGGAAACACTTAGTGAAAATGAGTATAAAGAGGCGGAAGGTTTCTATATTGAAGCACTTAACCGCTGGGGTTAATCATAATTAAAGCATAAAGAAAATGGAAAGGAAATTTAAATCTCACATGGTAGACGTTCGCGGTCTGTCCAGGAAAGAAGCTAAAGAAAAGCGGAAAAGAGCGTATCGTGAATTTATGTTGTATCGTGATCTCAAAGAAGCGTATCATGCCGATACGGGAAAGGACAAATGCAAACGCAAAGTCCATACATCACGAACATACGTGAAGGAAAACATAAACAGTATTTAAACAGGAGTAGGGTTGTTCCGAATATCGGAGCAGCCCTATTTTTGTATCCTACTCTTTCTATTTACGGGTAGGATATTCTGAGAGTGAACGGCGGATGTGAGCTATATTGGTCTAAAACGAAACTAAAATATGATAGTTTGGATATAATGCCGGTATTTTGTCTATATCATGTCGTTAAAATTGGTTTAAAACGAAACTTTAGGCGGTTTTCTGACCCAAAATAGGGTGTCGGATGCCGCCTTTTTCGTCTCTATGGATTGAAAATTAAGCTTATTGTATTTTTCTCAAAAATGAGGTATGCTTGATTATTAATTAGTTAGGTTTTATAATACCCGTATTTTCGGACATACTTATTGTATTTTTTTTTATTTTATGTGGTGGTTTTTATTAGTAGCTGACTTGTATTTTCTGTCGGTTGGTATTCGTTCTATGTTGGAGTACGGACCGGATCAGTATAATATTGTAATGGTCTTTTGCTTTTCTTTGTTGGCTTTGATTATAGGTTTAAATATCTATCTTGATAGGAGGAGCAGGCGGTAGGGCGTGGGCTGAAGTCTCTCTATTCTCTCTATGGAATGATATTATCTCCAAATCCCCCATACTCCATGCCAGAGTATAAGCTTGTAGCGCTCTCCGTATGCCGGTAGTGAGGCGGTAGGGCGTGGGTTCTATGCGGAAAGCCGGAGGATTAGCGGGAGTTGGAGAGGGGGAGAGGGAGGGCACTCTCTTCCAACAAAATTCAATAGATCAGAGCTTTAAAACAGCATTTTGTAGTCTCTTCCAACAAAATTAAGGATTGCAGTGCTTTAAAACAGCACAATGTAGGATTTTCCAACAAAATTAAGACTTACGGCGTTTTTAAAACAGTATTCTGTAGGTAAGAGTTAAGGACTGCATTATGTGAGTATTTTTTTTTCAATCGGAATGTTTAACAATTAAAACATAAACAACATGAACGTATATGACTTTGCGCCTGACTTAGATTTGAGTAAGGAGGTAGAAGGTTCTATTTTCGGGGTAAAAGGAATAGAAGGCAGTGATGGAATAGTATATGCTAAGGTAGTTAGCTGTGTAGACGTTAAGGATTACAGTTGTGATAGGTGTATTTTTTATGATTGTTATAAGGATAAATGTTTATTATCGCGTAGTGATAGTTGTATAGATGGAGATTGGATTTGTAGGTACGAACAGGCTGCCATAGAGGGGGAGTAGGTGGCGCCTTGGGCTAAGGCCTGCGGTTGTAGGTGGAACGTAGTTCGGAGCAGAGCCGGAACAGTTTATTGTGGAACGTGAAAAGAACAGATAAAAAAGGAGGAGATATGAAAAAGATATTTAAGACATTCTCTATTATGCTTGTCATAGAAATAGTGTTGATAGCTATTTTAGATGCTATGGCGTAAGTGAGAAAAATTTTCTTCATTAATTTTCTTATGCTTTAGACAGAATGCTCCCATCTGCGAAGATCGGAGCATTTGATTTATGGGATTCATGGTGCAGCAAGTCGGTTCGATTCCGGCGATCTCACACAACATTAAAATAGGGAAGAACATGTTAAAAGAAGAATTTGAAGAACTGATTAAAAGGGAGGTAAACGAAAATCAGTATAAAAACATAGAAACGGCATACGAGGCTTTGCCGGAGTATATGGATAAGATGTATTTAGCAAGTGCTATTTCAAATGATATTGGGAAAGCTATTAATGTCTTATCGTTTTTAGGATCGCATATAAGCGAGTTAATGGGTTCGATAATAATCGAAAGGCAAAAGGTGGAATCATGTGCCTATGATTTAATAAACAAATCGCATGAGGAGGATGACTTGAAAGCAAGAGAGATTGCCGTGCGATTAATAGGAGAGAGGGAAACAGTGGCATACACAGTAAAAGAAGGGCTGCCATTGTGGGAACAAGATAAAAAGTTTATAATAGAATTAATAAAGGAGGATAGAAAATGAAAGACGGTATTGTATTGCATCCAGAGCATGGGTTGAATCCATCCATAGAACTATGCATAGTATGCGGTGAAGAGATGGGGATTGCTTTATTAGGGAATAACATCAAAGGGCAGGCGCCGCATCATATATGCACGGGAGAAATATGTGACAATTGCAAAAAGATAATAGATGACGGAGGTTGTTTTATTATCGAAGTCGAGGATGGACCAGATCAAAAGAATCCGTATCGTACAGGAAGATATTGTGCGATAAAGAAAGAGGTGGCAAAGAAGATATTTGGACAGGAGCATAATATTGTGTACATGGAAAAGTCTGCATACAGTCAAATAATACCATAAAAATAAAGAAGGATATGTTTACAAAAGAAGAGCGATTATTCATATGGGAAAAGGTATATGAGATGATTGATAGGTTAGAGGATGGGGAATACATATGTGTTGCGTTAAGAAATGTAGTGTTTATGTATTTCAAAACACATAAAAATATCTATGAGTTTCGTTCAGACGAAATGGTGAGAATGTATTTCCCGGAATTGGAGGAGAAGATAAGTATGGCCACAGAACCAGAGGAAACAAGAACGTTTTATGGGTGGTTTGGTTGTCTTAGTCCAGAAACGAAGGAGGTAAGGCTGAATATTGTGAAAGATATTATAAAAGAATTAGAATAGTATTTTTGTTAATCTATTTTATTCATCAAATTAAGTTTTGGGTTTTGGCATGTCGGTTCGTGAGGATAGGCATGCCTATTTTTATGTCATAGAGGGATGACGCGGCGTGCTGGTATGTATGTGCCGGCTCTGGTTCGAATCCAGGCATTCAACAAACATAAAATTAGATTAAGATGAGAATATACAAAAATGACGTAGTAAAAGTTACGGTCGTGTCAGCGGAAGGAAAGTTATTGGCGCCATCTGTAGAGGATAGTGGGTTCACATCTTTAGCTGGAGTAATATCTTATGCTAAGACAAAGGTTAGACCAGGAGCTAAGAAGCCTTTTGTGTTTGAGATATACAACAAAACAAGGGAGGAGTACGGACGATATAATAATTGTGGAGGAAAAATATGAAATATAGAGGGATATTGCTTCCAATGATATTAGCAGCAATGAGCGGAGATGATACCTTTGTGCTAAATACTAAAAAGGGAAAAGGAATGCAATCTACATATAGAAGAGAAAAGATTGTCAGAACAGAAAAAGAATTTGATATTAATGGTACTAAAGTAATGGCATACTCAAGAAAGGATGCCATTAAAAGATTAAAACATAAGAAGTAGAAAACGGATTTTTATGTTAATGTTAGTTTTTTCATTTTTATTGAAAGGAGCGCCGGCCTGTGAAGGTATGCGCTCTTTGTATTTGTATAATGCATAAAACAATAATAATATGACAGATAATAACATAGATGTGAATATCGTACCTGTAAAGAATGGTGCGAAACGTGTTGTGGTATCATATTACCATTATTCACGCAAGGACAAAAATCATATGAGTTCTCAAACGGATTACGTGTGGGAAACAAAGAATGAAGAAATGTTTAAATACTTTGAGGCCAGGAGGACAAAAGTATTTTATAGTCAGATTCGTGCCATGTGTAGATTCTATGGCAAGAAAAATGTACGTAAATACAAAAAGCTATGATATTAAAAACGACAACCAACGAGTTTTGTTTCATTAACGTAAGTTTCTATGAAACAATAGCAGATCCTCGCTATTTCTTTGAACAAGATTATGAAGAGATGCCGGAATATGAGGAAGAATCGGATTTTGATTTTGATTCTTATTGCAATAAGTTTATTCCTTTTGTACAGGAATGGGCGAATGAGGTAAGTGAACGCCTTTACGGATATGGCGTGAATAACATAAAGGTAACATCGGTCGGACATCCGAGAGAATACAATTATGGTACCGATTGGATGAACGTAGAGGTAGAGTTTTGCGATGAATGGAGGCAAAAGATGTTATCTAACATTGGTAAGATTGTCAATGATGATAAATGCAAGAAGTATGCGGAGGCTAATTACCGGTCGGTATCAGGATTCATCTTTTTAGGGCCTGAAGATTTAAAGGAATTTGAAAAGGAAATAATAGAAAGAAAGTCAGATTCGGAATATGATGTAACAATATTATTAAATATGTATCTAACTTTGGCTTTTGTAAAAGAATTTGGATTTAAAGCCGGAGAAGCATGGAGTGAAATAACAGAATATGTTTACGGATGTTTGTCGTATTCCGATTTTGCAACAACAGAGATGCTTATACCGGAAGGTTCGGAGCATTTATTCAAAGACATTTACACGGCAAAGGCCGACGAATTATATCATCATGTCCTGGATAAATTCGGATGGGCGTGGCGTGATCCGAAATATAAGTCAGAAACAGAATTATGCGCAATGTTAAAATGGGCAAAAGAAAAAGGCTTGACCATTGAAGAGTTAAGTATTTAATTGTTAAACATAAGGCAGTAGTGGTGCGTGAGTATAGGTGCTGCCGTTAAAATATTTTATAAGATGAAAAAAGAAGAGATTCAAACTATTTTATACACAATCAAAGAAGGAGACAGTATTAAGATCAAAGTACAAGACAAAAGTGAAGAGATAAGACTGCGGGATCATGTAAGAAGAGTACAGAAATACGGATACAGGTTTTGTTTGTCTCATTTACATGATGGAATTTTCTATCTGGAGAAGTTGAAAGAAGGGGATAAGGATAAATACTATAGAGTAATAAACAGAGGAAATGGAAAGACCGGAGTATAATAAGCTACGCAAAATGGCTAAGACTACTCCAGGTCTGATAGTGGACGAGGTGCCAAATATGATGCGTGTATCGCTATACGATAATGGGGAACTTAAGAAGGTGGTAGTAGTAATGAAATGCGATTCTTTTTTACAGTCAAAAAGTAACATAGAAAAGATAATGTTATTATCATCTTCTATAGAAGATAGAAAAAACAAAGAAAAAAATAAAACAAAATCAGAAAATGAACAGAATAACAAAAATAAGAGAAGAAATAGGAGGAAAACAGGTTGATTTGACCTTTTACGGGCGCTTTTGCAGCCTTATCGAAGGTGATAGGAAGATAATACTAAGGGCGATAAAAAACGGTCGTAAAAAAGGCGTAATCGGAGCTATTCAGCCTGGGAGACATGATAGAATTTGGACCACATGGTCTATTGCTTTTGATGATCTGAAGGTAGGGGATACGGTAGAGTTCAGTACATCTGGAAAATACAATCCCGGATTTCATGCTACGGAAAAGTATGTAGGGTGTGTAGAATGGATAAAAGGATCGGAATGTGCGATAAAAACAGGTAAGGGGATGGCAGTAGTATTAATTAAACACATAGAAAGGGTCGTAAAATAATGGATTTAAGGATGTTTATAGACCTATTTCAGGAGATTGAGGTAGAAAACTTGTTTAAAGCGTTAGATTTATGTATGGAATATGTAAGATTAGATTTACATGTGTTTAATGTAGGAGCTCATGTAACGTGTTCATACAGCAATGATCTTGAATCTCTTTCACAGGCAGAAGGTTGTAATGTGAATATGATAATAGAGGTACCCTACTTATTCGAAGCATTCATGGAATATGCTTCACCGGAAATGAAGTTGTATTATGAAAAACTAACAGAGATAGTATAATATGAAAGAGGAAGTAGAACGGATAAAGAAGTTGGTAGGCATAGATCATAATAGATGGGAGCAACCTTGTACATGTGATAAATGCAAGAACATGTGTAAGGTTCCTTGTATTGGTACGCCAAAAGACATAGAGGCTATCATAGATGCCGGATACGCTGATAGGTTAAAAGAAACAATGTGGATGGTAGGGTATCTTGCAGTGAAAGAAAAACCAATAGCGATGATCCAGCCGACAGTGAAAGACGGGTGGTGCGCATTCCGCCGGCCGGACGGTCTCTGCGAGCTGCATGGCCTCGGACTAAAGCCGACTGAAGGAGTTCTGGCTTCTTGTAAGGTGGTTGAAGAAGACAATGTTCCAACATACGAAACGTCTGTACTTAGAGCAGTAGCTCATGAGTGGGTTAAGGTAGAGAACTTCGCAACTGCAATGAGGGTCGTTTTTAAATACTTGCATGAAAATGAACGTAGAAAATAAATTAGATAAAGTGGTTAAGATCCTAAAAGAAAAAGGATTTATTGTGTATAAGAAAGGCGGGAAAGAGCCAGGTGTGTTTTATGCTAAAGAAGGCGACAGTCGAATAGGGTTCGTTTATCCAAACAACGGATATATATACGACAGGATAAAAATATGGTCTTTTTCAAGGGTGTATAAACCGCATAAGAAAACAGGGTCTTCGTGTTTAATGTGTGTCAGCGACGAATTTACTATAGAGAATGCGATTAAGAGCATAGAAGATAGACTGTGGGTAAATTATATAAAAGACGGTAACAGAAAACGACCAGAAGAATATAAAAATATAAGAGAATTTGTTGGTAGCTTCACTAAATTCTACAGCTCTGTAGAATTAGTTGAGGTTAAGTAGTTTTCCATGTAAGTTAGTTACCGGCACTGGTCTGCGAAGATAGGTGCCGTTTTTTTTATTCAAGAAAGGAGGACAAAGATGGAGAAAAGAGACAAGAAGATGCCTTACGAGGTAGTCATACAGGAAAGAAAAAGAGTGGATTTGTACGGTAACGTAGTGTATTATATCCATTGGTTTGATAAATATGGGTACAATATCACAAACGAATGGAAATTCTGGAGCAAGGGTCCGAAAAAGAAATACGATAGAGTTAATCGTTATCTAACGGATAGTTGGTTGAAGGAATACTGTGGGAATAACGATTTAAAGATAAGGAGAATAAAGGAATGAAAAAGATAAAAGTAGACAAAGTGATATTATATTACATGGATCGGGTAGACCCTGACGGGAACCTATACCGGTTCTATGTATATAAAGGCATGGCATCTGAAATAGAATACTTTTGCACGGAAAAGGCAGGCAATATGACTATACCAATCGGAGAAGGAGAGTATGTCAAGATTGTACCAAAAGAAATAGAGAAAATACCGGTAAGGGGATATAGGAAGCTTACTGGAATATGGAATCGTGAAACATGTAACGGGAAGGGATGGTATAGGCTTTTTAATTATTTCAAATACAAGCCGACCCTATGTTATTTTAAAAAAGCGGGACATGATGAAAATGGGAACACAAGATACGAAATATCATTATTTAACAACATTATAAATGTGACAAGATATTTTAATCTGTGGAGAATGAAGCCAGGAAAGTATGCTATGGTAACAAACGAGTGTGGCGCCTTGGATGTTATAAAAGAAAAATTTGACAACATAAATATAGTGGAATATGGATCTGAATGAATTGTACAAAGAAATAGAAAAAGCAGAGGTTGATCTGAATGCAAAAAGATTAAAGTACATCAAAGAGGCATTAGTGGAGAACGGTGGAAGTATAAAGCTAAAATTCAAAGAATTTAAAGAGTTTAAAGAAACTAATGATGCGTTTGACTTCGATGATCAGTTTCCGGTGATAATAGAAATTGCTGGGATTCCTATGTATTTAACGGAAGTGTATGTCAAAAAAAACGATTTTCGTATAGTTCTGCTGGATTATGATGATATGACTTTAGGTGATTATGATAATACAGGGGAAAATGAACAGGTTGCTTATTTTATTAACTATTGTTTAAATCAAGACAAAGATGGGAAAGAGTAGAAAAGATTATGAGAAGTTTCTTAACTCAATATCTCCAGATAGAGACGATGAGGCATGGATCATTGGAGGGAAAAATAGGTATTGTGGTAGAGAGAATTATGGCACTATGATCAAAAGGTATGATCCTATTGGTTTTAATGTAGGGTACAGGGAGTGGGTGGAACAGCCAGAGTAAGGTGGCGCCTGCCCTGCCATGAGGTCGGCCTGGCTGTTTGTGGCCAGGGCCGTATATTAGTCACATAGTGAACGACGAAAACAATACAAATATTTGTTAATTATGAGAGTAGAAGATTTAACGACGTTTGAAGGGGAATGTCCTATTATAGTAGTATTTAGCGCATATATGGATATACGGATTCCTTTAACAAAGAAATGGAAGAAAATCATTAATGAGAAAGAAGATAAACCAAACACATATCATAATAATCTGATTGATTATATTTCAGAACAGATAGCGTTGTCCGGATTCAACATGAAAAGCATCGGGAACCTATTAATAAAGAAAATAGTTTTCAGTGAAAACAATTACTACAGGTATAACGACGTAGGAGGATTCCCGGCAACTATCAACGATTTGGGATATTGGGATAAAAACAGGGTAGAGCTAAATGAAGATTTTCACACTGTTAGGCTGTTTAATACAGTAAGTGTATATGGATTGATGTTTGGATCCATAAAACAAAATAATTTCATTATGCTTGAAAACGATATAATACAGATTAAGGTTGGCGGCATAACTTACATCTAAAGAAATAGATCATGAATTTATTATACGTAGTTGAATCAGGAGACTATAAGTACCTCGTCTTCGACGAAATGCCTGATAAAATTAGCACAAAGTACGGAGATGATACCATTATTGGAAGGATAGGAGGTATATTCTATGATTTCCTTGCAAAGAGAAATGAGAGAAGAGAAGCTTTCGGAGGTAGAAAGTTCGATATCGTACTTGACAACGGAGAGATAGAGAAGTGTGAAGGGCAATGGTGGGATGCGGTGACAGACAGAGCAAGAGAAGAATTGGAAAAAGAGGGAAATCCATTTTCCAAAATGATGTTGATCGGTGTTTCTTCAGTAGATAGATTATCGGATTGCTATGTGTATTATGGGTTATGGGCATCCGAAAGTAAGATTGAAGAAATGATAGCTGACTACAAAGGTCGTATATATGAGTATTACGAATTTAAGGAAGAGGTCATTAATAAGATAAGGCAATTATATACCTAAAATAATAGTTTATGACATTCAAAGAATTTATGCAGGAGAACGGCTATGACCTAATAACCACCTTTTGGGAAGATTTCAGCATAGCCGACAAGTATGGTGTAGCAGGTGTCAAAGATACCTACAAACGTGCATTCAGTGAATGGAAAGATGATTATAAGTTTTTCACGGAATTAACGCTCGTATTGAATCATAAAATCTGGCAGCATTATGACAGCAATCGTGAACTGGCTGCACTGTATGACCGATTGTGGCGAGAAGCTGACGAGTATGCCATGAATAACTTTAAGGGAGAAGAACTTGATTATTATTACAGAATAACAGATTAATATTATGACAGCAGCAGAAAAAATTAAGAACTATTTAAAATATAAAGACATGGAAGACGATCTTATTACAACAAAAGAAGTAGGCGATTATCGCATTAAAGTGTATTATTGCCATGATTCAGAATGCCCTATAACTAATTGGGGTTTGTTTGGGTCATTCTTTTTTGAATACTCTGATATGCATCGATTGCAGGATGAATGCAATTGGAAAACTTTCTTCTACGATAACAAGCATGATCTTAGAGATGTTATTGATGCTATTGTAATGAAGCATATAAAACAGAAAGATATTGTAAAATATTTAAAGAAAGGGGAAGCGAATGGGATCTCATTCACATACAACAGAGGTAGCAATGTATGGGAGTTGAAGCATAAGACAAGTCCATATATAGGTCAAGAGTTTTTACCAGGTGATTTGAAGGACTTTGATTACAGAGGAGAATTAATAGAGGATCTGGATGATGAAGACCTGTTAGATATCATATCCAAATATGGAAAAGATGTGGTAGCTATAGAGTGGTCAACAAGGGGTTATAATCAAGGTGATTATATAAAAGGGATAGCATACGTTACAAAAGAAAAATATGATAATGAAGTCTGCAACAAAGAAGGAGACTGGAAAGAAGATTGTGCCAAGATTATAGATAATGAGGTAAAGTCCATAGGTATGTGGATGTGGGGAGATGTAAAAGGGTACGTTCTTGAAAAGAAGGTAGCATTTACCAAGAAATACAAAGACGAATCAAGAGAGGATGAAGATTGCGAAGAATGGGAAGAGGTTGATTCTTGCTGGGGATGTTACGAGGAGACAGATGAATTGATAAAGGAAGTCATGATAGAGAATGGCTTAGAAGAATAGGTTGTGTATGCTGATGCCATGAGTGATTTTATCCAGAAATTATATAACTACATTTAATAACATATCTTATGAAAACACAAGAAGAATATGCACTTGAAATTGACGAAATAGTTCGCCGGGATGTGGAGAGTTGCCAAGGCGACTGGTTTGGGATTGACAGGGAGATATTTATGCAACCGGAAAACAAGAATAAGATATTTATTCTTGGAACCCGAAAGACCGGATGTGATTTAATAATACTGGGTGGCACTAATTGTGATGAAGGTAGTATGGATTGGCTTTTTGGGAGTCTTGGCAATGAAAACTTCTATGTATGTAAACCGTTATCTTTCTACAAATCACAGCGGGAAATCCAGAAAGTAAATCCGCTGTATGCTCTCAAGGTGGCCACTGCTTATTTTAGAGAACAAGGGAAGGTTCCGGTATTTGAAGATAGTAACTGTAGATTAATAAAACTATGAGCATAAAAGTAATAAGATACAGGTTGCCATCTTATTGGGCTTGTCCATTAATCAATGATGATTACACTGGATTAACGGATGAAGAATGTGAGGAAATCCAACGCTTCTTGGAAGCAGCAGAAGGTTATCCGGTAGATGTAGACTGGGGAACGCAGGGGTTTTACCGTTGTAATGACGCAGGGACACTTCCCGGAGAGTGTGCAGATTTTATTTTTCATAAGTGTAATGATTAAACTAAAATAATATGGAAACTGCAAACAAACTGTTTTATTCAGGTACAAAATTCTTTACAGAAAATGAAGAAGATTATAGAATAACAGTTAGAATCTCTTTGGATGATGACTGCAAAAATAACATATGCGACTGGAGCATAACAGCCGACGTTGACTGGAAAAACAAGCATGGAAAATATGAGGATTACTTAGGAGGCTGCTGCCACGATGAAGTCGCAAAACATTTTCCGGAATTAGCGAAATTCATATCGTTGCATCTTTGTAACCATTATGGTGCTCCTATGCATCCGGTGGAAAATGGCATATATCACGTTAGAAGAAGTGGTATGTCTGTGGCAATGGAGTATTTGCGTATATCAGAACAAGAATGCGTAGAATTATATAAAGCCTCTGAGGATAAGTTGTATTTCAGGTATATGCTTTTCAATCTGGGGATCGTGGATAGATGGAAAAGAGAATCAGAAGAACTTATTGCGGAACTTGAAAAATTGTGTGGTAAGAAGTGGGTTAATCCGTATATGCCGGAAAAGGAAAGGTTTACTTTGACATTAACGGACGAGGAACGTTTGCTTGTTGAAGAGCGCATTAAAGCTGGGTATTATTTCGCAGAAAGTATCGAAAAACGTAGGGAAGAGGCTCATAAGGCAAAGATGTTGAAAAAGCGTGCTGAAATTTGTGAGCGATACGATAAGAGAATCAGACAAGCAGAAGCAGAAAAAAAGATAATGCTCTGTGTGTTTGATTATGGGTTGTCTACTGATAATGTTATATATTATTCTCACACGAACACTTTGTCTTTCAACTGGGGTAGTTACGAAAAGAAAATCACACAGGAAGAGTTTGACGACTTCGTAAAGAACGTAGACCGCTCCAAGTTACCGGAGGGAATCAAGTTTGAACTTAAATAAAATATTAGATATGGAAAGATTGAATTTTGAAACATTGTTTCGTATCGTAAGATGGGATTACAACCGTTGTTTTAAGGATGAGTCGTTAGACAAGGATTTGTTCGTGGAAAAATATGGGAAAGTTATGGGTGAACATTATTATAACAAGTTCGTTCATGAGTTTGACGGGAACATCCTGAAGATGATTGGTTATTTCAGAGGTTCCGAAAAAGAGGGGCAAGTCTTCTGCGATATGATAACCGAACGTATTGAAAAATACGAAAAGAGAATGTCATATGATAAAGGTAAGTTAAACAATTAAAAAGATATTTATATGAACAATTCAATGGTCGCTCACTTGTGGGCTCATGAACAAGAAGAATCAGCATTAGGGAGCAATTTCTTCTTTGAAGGTACAAGTATTTATTCTTATGGGCATCACTTTGAAGTCGGAAGAATAGTAAAAAACAAACAAGGGAAGAAAGCATACCTGATAAATGAAGATTATTATTATGCTACCACGAGCAAACATCAATGCTATGTTCGTAATGCGATACCAACTTGGGCAATGGTTTTCAGTGTAGGGGATAATATATCGGATACTGGTAATATGAGGTTTGTTGCCAGCAAACTGGAATCAATTAAGAAGTCTATTGAAAAATACAAAAGAGCTAAAACAGAATTATCTTATACAGATATTTGGGGCGCTTTTGGGAATATGATGGATTACATTCAGTTCTTTAACATGGGGACTGCTAAGAGTATCCTTAAAAAGAGTGCTAATGATTGGCTTGGAACCAATCATGAATTATCCAAGAGCGGAGATAGTATCAAGCGTAAGCACGTACATGAATTAAAACGCATCTTTCAAATTTTATTGGATCATCAAGGATTAAAAGTGTTAGGGACCGTAAATGTGATTGTTGATGAAGTTTGCGGGGAAGGTACATGGATTAAGTATTCAGAAAGATCTGAAAGATGGAGAAAGGGTGAGGAAGAAAGAGAAAGAATAAAATTAGAGAGATTAAGAAAGAAAGAAGAAGCCCGTTACAAGGATTTTGATGAAAAACTGGAAGAGTGGAAGTCAGGAGAAATCAATTTCTTGAATACACCTTTCTATATTCCTGGTGAAAAACCTAACGCCTGGATTCGTATAAAAGGAAATATTATTGAGACAAGTAAACAGATAAAGATTGGAATAGCAGAAGCCAGAAAACTGTGGAGGGCTGTGTCGGCAATGCACCGGGGCGCCGAGTTTCGGCACGGTCTGGTGGAGGACATCACCGGTCACCAGTGGAGTCTAAATCGGTACGAAAACGATTTGCTAACCGTTGGATGTCATAGGATAGCATATAACGAAATGGAGAGAATAGCAAAACAACTGGGATGGGTTTAAGTAACCCATCTTGTTTTATTGATTACATAATTAAAAATAAAAAGATATGGAAAATCCAATTATTGTTCCGTTTGATTTAAATACGGCGAGAAAAATTAAAAGCGGAGAAATAGAAGGTTCAGTATTAATTGGTAATATTAAAATAGAATTTGTATATGAGTCAAAAGACTGTGCAGATCGTTATAATTTACTTTTTGTAAAAAAAGATGAATCTGGGATAAGTGCTATATATGCCGATACAGAAGGTCGTACTTTTTTCAACAACGTTCTGGAATTGGAAGTAGAGGCTGGAGCGTATTTTAAGAAAGGAGATGTATTAATAAGCACGCTTGGGAACCCATTTATATATAATGGTATTATTAATAGAGAAGGAGATATGGGATGCATATATGGTATATCGGCATATGGCGAGATTACATCTGAAGAAGTTCCAATATGGACAAGTGTGTGTAGTGAGGATAAATCCAAGTATGTTAGATTAGCCACAGAGGAAGAGAAAAAATCTTTTGCTGAAAGAATTGCTAATACAGAAAACCTTAAAAAAGCAGGAATAATAAAACAATATCTAAGTAAGTACGAATATTTACTTGACGGACAAAAGAAATACGATTTTAAGCCATTCGATCAAGTCTTGGTGAGAGCGAGCAATTTGGGAAATTGGAATCTACACTTATTTGCCAGAGTAAGAGAAGAAGAATATAAATATGAATGCTTGGGAGGTTTGAGATACAAAGAGTGTATCCCATACCAAGGAAATGAGCATCTTTTAGGAACTAATAAAAGCAAATAAGATCATGGAACAGAGAACAGCAACAATTCCGTTTGATTTAGAAACGGCGAAAAAAATAAACATAGGGGAAATAGCAGGTCGTATTGTGACAGAGAAAGGACAAAATAGAGCAGAAATCGTATATGAAGACAATTCGTCAAATTGTCCGTTATTGGTTGTAATTCATTCGATTTCTGTATCGGCAGACTGGTTTTCTGCTACAGGAAAAGCACTTAGCAGCGCAAATCGACTCCTTCTTGAAGTTCCAGAATATACTACGTTTAAAGATGGAGAGGTGTTAAGTAATAAAGATGGTTGCTATATCTTTATTTTAAATACACATGGGAAATATTTAACGTCTTTTTATGCCTCTTTAAATCAAAAAGGTATTCTTAAAATAGAAGATGGTTTATCTGCTTGGGAAAATCAGATAGAAAAATACAGATTTGCCACTGAGTCCGAAAGACAAAAGTTGGTTGACGCATTAAAGGCAAGCAAAGAACCTAAAGCTAAAGAGTATATGAAACGCTTCTTCGGGATTGAAGAAAAGCCGAAATATGATTTTAAGCCGTTTGACAAAGTGCTGGTAAGAGACGAGGACGATAAAGAATGGCATATCAGCTTGTTTGCAAGGGAAATTGTGGACGATTCTGATGGATTGTCTTATAAGCATGAATGTTCCAATGGAACATTATGGGACTGTTGCATTCCTTTTGAGGGCAATGAATATCTTTTAGGAACTGCTGAAAATCCAGAAAAATGAAAACGGTAAAGTTATCTGATTTTTCTCCTTATGACAGAAACAAAGGAGGAATACAAGAATTGCATCATAAAATTGAGTCCAAAACACTTCAGTATTGGGGTGGAGGTAGTGGTATTCTGATCGGCATCACTCCGATATATAAGAGACGTTTGTGGAGCGAAGAAGTGAAAGTTGTAAATGATAAAATGACAAATATGAAAACAAGAACATACGAAGGGGTGCAGCACGGAGACTGGGTAAGATGTGTCTTATGTGGGGCGCAAATGCTTCTTCCGTGTGGGGCAGATAAATGCCCGGAATGTGGAGAAAATGGCACTTTAAGGTGGGTCGACGAAGAGAAGCAGGAGATGGATGCTAAAGATTTGGATTGCTTAGGTTATGTAAGAGAGTTGAGGATAGATGATTATTTATCTCCAACAACATTAGAAGAGATCGCGGAAGAAATAAAGAAAAAAGTAAATAGAGGATAACTCTAATGAGAAAATTATTAAAGATAAAATTTATTCAAAAATGTGCATGCGGGGCGATCACTATCAGATTTGATAATGACCGCTGAATTAAGTAACATAGCTAAAAATTGTAAAATATAGAAAATATGTATGAGAATATTTTAAGCAACATGTTAGGATGTCAGACATATTGTATATCAGACAGTCCTTCAAATAGGTACTGTTTTATTGGACCTATTGAGTGCAATGAGAAGTTAATAGAAGTGTTTAAGAAGGGGATAACAGTAAAACTCAAATACGTGGAAAAACGGGTCCTGGATACATTTACGGACAACGGAATCGACCTGAGTAATTACACTCATTGTATTATCGTAAAGCGGAATTTTTATCTCGCTTGGTAATAGTAAAATACAAACAATATGAACAATTTTGTAATAGATACTCCAGATAATTTCTGGCAAATAAGATGGCTTGACAAGTATATGGAAGGTCACAAGGGGTTCATAGCTGGTGGATGTTTTAAGAATATCCTTTCCGGAGAAAGAGTAAAAGACATTGATATTTTCTTTGAAAGCGAAAGCGATTTTCAGGAGGCTGTTGATTTGTTCAATGATGAAAAACATCAGAAAGAAGGATGGAAATTTAAATATAGAAATAAGAAGGTATGCGCATTCCAGAAAGAGGGAGAAAAGGTATGGGTAGAATTCATAGAGTCAGAGTTTGGAAAGCCGAAAGAGATTCTTAGGAGCTTCGATTTTACTGTGGCAAAAATGGCTTACTATAAGGAGCCTAAATACGAAGAAAAGGAAGATGATTATTTTCCATTCTCATCCGCAAGCATAGTAGCATACGAATATAAGCTACTCTATCATGAGAAATTCTTCGAACATCTTCATATGAAGAGGCTGGTAATTGACGAAAATATTCCTTTTCCGGTAAGCACATGGGAGCGCTCATATCGGTATAAAGGATATGGTTACAATATGTGCCGGGAGACAAAGAAAAAACTTCTACAGGCTCTTAAAGGTGTAAATGTAGAGGAGGAAGATATATCTTTGTACACTACTGGAGGATGGGATTAACCTATAAAACAAAATTGCTTATGAAAACATTAGAACAACTTAAAGAATTAACATCAAAATGTTTAGACGGTAGAGATTTTAACAGACTGGCTAAATTTATCCCATATAACATGATAAAGGATTTCGGTATGGAGCCGAACGAAGAATACAATAACGAAGAAAGGTGGAACAGTACTGTAGTTGAATTTACCAGGGAGAATGTTTTGAAACAGCTTGAAGAAGATGTAAGATTCGGTTTTGAAAAGGCATTAAATCAGAGAGGAATATCAGCCAGTTTGATGTTTGAATGTGTGATGATGTGGAACTACATTCTGGAAGAAGGTCTTGAAAGCTGGGGTGAGGATGATTATGCATTTTATGGACTCCCTCTATTTAAAGCTACGGCTGTAAAATATGGATGGGACAATCCGATAGGGGAAGACAGCGGGAGAGAAAGAAAATATGATTCACAATATTAAATCGGTATATTATGAGCACAAGTAAAGAATACAAGGCAGTAAGGAACTGTATATTAAATGAACTTCACCTTACCAAAGAAGATATAATCAAAAACATAGAGCCATTATTGGAAAAACTTGTAAAACAGTGTATGCTTAATACATACGGAGGAAACAATCAGATAGAACATTGGATCAGATGTATGGTAGCAGATGAGCTTAAGCAAAGAGATTATGATTTTGTAAGAAGAGCGTGCGAGAATGTCATCAGGAATCATGTATTAAATGAATTGAATATAATCGTAAGATCCAAAAGTGAGAAATGTACATGTGAAAACAGAGTACCATCCGAAGAGGATAAGAAAGAGTCAACTGACGGACTGTATATAATCTACGAAGACGGACATGCAGAGCCGTTTACCGGCGATAACTCCAAAGATTGTGTACGATACATTGGGTTGAAGCACAGATACATGTCATTTGCAATCTCACTGACGGAGCATGATATCGTACAATTGCTTGACGATGATAGCCGTGAAGAATCCGGAAGTGGGACATATTACGAACGTGAATGTGATGCGCTGTTTGACATTGACGGACGCGGCAATACGGAACGCCTTGTAGCCAGAAATCCAAAATTGAGAAATCTGCTGGAAGATGATGAGTATATACCATCTCTTGGTCAATTAAATTTAATGGCCCATTATATGGACGAACTAAACAAAGCATTCGCTTATGTTTCGGCATCTCCCCTCTCCTCGACGTGGTATTGGTCCAGCACTGAGAGCAGCCAGGCCGTCGCGTGGTACGTGGTCTTCTCCAGTGGCCTCACGGGCACCGGCAACAAGCACATCGGAGACATGGTTCGGACGGTAATTGATTTTAAAAAAGGATTACAATGATAACATCAGTAAAAATAAAAGACAATACGAAAACTCCATTTAAATATGTTTCGGACATAGAAGCATTTGAAAATGGCAGAGAATTTATTTTCAAGCCAGGAGTGAATGTAATTATAGGTAAAAACGGTAGTGGAAAATCAACTTTGCTTAACATCATATCAATGTATGCGTTATGTGAGAAATCCATGTGTTCTGAAATACCGATCGAGGCACTGGATTTTCCACCTATATTTGATGATGATGACAAGGTTCTTGATGGGATTGACATATCATCCGATTATGCAGGGAAAGTATTCCGTTTATTGCCATCGGCGGAGATGAATCGAGATAGTGTATTGAAAAACATCAGCAATTTAGATTTGTATGTGAATAATATTCAAAGATCTTATGGAGAGAAAGTGGTGTTATCATTGGAATCACTTTTCAATTTAATGTTCGGTCAAAAGGATTATACATTTCCAATACAAGATCTTGTAGAATACAAGAAAAAATCAAATGCGTTTTGGATTAAAAGAATTGATAATCTGTTGAAGTATTATAAAAGAAATCGCATAACATTAACAGAAAGCAGTTTTGAATACACGGTTCTCATGGATGAGCCAGACAGGAATCTTGACATTGACAACATAATGCAAATTTATAATGTATTGTCATTCCATAAACCACAAACGCAAATTATAGCCATAATACACAATCCGGCATTGATTTACAAGTTAAGCAAATTAGATTGTGTGAATTTCATAGAGATGACAGAAGGGTATCTTAATAAAACTTGTACATTTGTGTCCAACTAATTAAAAGTGATATGAACTGGAAGAAATACAAAGAGGAAAAACCTCCAGAGGGAGAAGAAGTGTTGGCTTATCATCCAAGTTGGATAGATGAAGATTTCAACCCAAGAGGTATAAGAATAGGATTCTGGAATGGAGGGGACGATTTTAAATCGGCTCATTGGTGGGATTATCAAGATTGTTATATCACAATCTCTCATTGTGATTGTGATGATAATTCGCTTTTTAGTGATAGAATAAAAAACAGCATAGAGCCAGAGTTATGGATATCACTTGATGTTATTACAAATTACTTACCTGATATAAAACAAAATCACTTATAACAATGAGCTATTTTATATTAATGGGAAGAAGAATCCCCAAGCAAGCCATAACAGGCTTCAGATTCCAAAATGAAACAGACAACATTCGTCCTTTCCTGTCAATCAGGATAAGAGGGAAGGAGGAAATTATACCCCTTAAAGATAAAAGGGAAATACTGTCTGTAAAAGCGCATCTGTGTTCTGTCTTCTCCGAATTTGTAAAAATAGGCGACTGGTATCTCAAGATGTCGGAGGTTAAGGAATATAAGCCGGTGACTGCCGAAGACATGAACCCCTACATCTTGTTTAAGACATCTAAGTTTGGAAATATAAAAGTTCGTTTCCCGAAAGATGAAGATATGAATGTGGAATTGTTGGTGTTAGATCAGCTTTTTGATGTAGAATAAACTATTAATCATCTTTTAAAAATCATGACCTGGAAAGAATTGAAAGACAAAATATCCCTTATGACGGAAGAAGAGCAACGACAAGAAGTTGCAGTATGGGGAGAAAATATGAATCTAATGAAAGATTGTTCCTTGGAGAAAACAGACGAGGATATGTACTACAACTCTGAATGGGATTATACTTGTGAAGAGAGTGAATTGGAACCGGAAGACAAGAATGACCCTGATGTACATAAGGTATATGAAGCAGGAATGTATTATATTTATTCGAATTGATTTTAAAAAGATCTGATTATGGCAGTATTAGCAACACTAAATATAACGGAAAAGAATGATAACGACAGTTTATCTGTAACTGTTAAAGTGAATATCACCCAAAAAGGAGTGCTTACCACTACTTTATCAAAAGAAGATGTGGATAAGATTCGTTCTTATGGGATCAAATTACCTACAAACAGATTAGGTAACGAAGGATATTTCAATAGCACATCATTTTCTGATCTAGTGAGTCAAATCAGGAAAGTTCTGAAGAGATGTTTGAGTTATAAAATAGTAGAAGAAGTACCTGTTATTAAGTATCAGTTAGAAACTCTCTGTTCATTTGCCTATGACAAAAACGGAGACATTGTTCCTAACCCCTCTGTGGAATGGACAGGGAACTATGAGAATGGAGAATGGAGAGATGGAACTTCCCGTTTAGATGCCTTAAACACCCAACCTTTCGGTTTTAGTGTTTATGCAAAACCATTTCTAAAAAGAGTAATTGAATATGGAAATGGAGAGACAAAAGTAGAATACGATAGGTTAAATACAGAAAAAGAAACTTATGCGCACTGGCTGAATTGTGTAACGAGCATATCATACAATAGATATAAACCGGTAATGGAAGTGGAATGTAACGAATGTACCTCAAAATTATTCGTTGATATGATCAAGTCTATTTGCAATATAAGTGAACAAGTCAAGAGTTTTATCAATCCAGAACAAATAAAAGCAATTGCGGAGTCAAACGAATCGCTTTTATCTCTATCCAATAACTAAAGATATGAAACCGATATTAAACATAGAAGACATCAATAAATTGAAGATGGATGAAAAGTTAATTGAATGTATAGCAGGGAAAGTGAATTATTACAGATTCTTGTGCTTTCATCCGAGAAATTCCAATTTTGTGATTTTACTAAATTGTTGTGAAGAACCTGTACGGTTTCATTATAAGAACATGATAGACAGATTTTTTACGGATTATACACAACTTGATATTGTCACCTATCGTAAGGAATATGCCTTAAAGGAAATAAAGGAATTTGAACAAGCATTATCTGAATTAGAAGGTAAGGACAATTTAGAAGATTAACTAACAGCTAAAAAGAACTAAGTCATGGATAACGAGTATATCTACTACAATAAGCCAACGACTAAAGAGCCTGTTATGGATGAAATAGAAGCCAGCCTCCCGATGTGGGAAAATAGACCGCCAGCATGTAAAGGTTCTTCTTGCAAATCCGGAAGAAACGAAAAACAGATCAAGAAAGATCGTAAGAAGAAGAAAATGAATAAACGTAATCGTAAAAAATAAGTGAGCTATGACAGCCGAGAAGTTTAAATCTATTTGCAAAGAGAAAGGAATAACTTGGAATGATCTTGTCCGCATTAGGGTTATCAAACCAAAGAAATTTCTCGGATTCTTTAGGCAATTAACAGGTATAACAATCGAAGGTGCGTTCAATGGCTGTTCTGCTTGTGTTGAAATAATGGCTGATGATGACAACGGTGTTTCAATGATGCACTATATTGATTACGAAGATATTATAGGAGTTGAATTAATTAAAAATTAAAAATAATTGAGTGAACAGTTTGCAAAAATCAGTACGAATGCGTTGTTAGGATTATCAACATCCGCCACATAAGAACCATCTAATCCCGTAAATATCGTGATGCGTTGGTAGTATGTGTACAGATAGCAAGCAGGCGTTGGGATAAAGCATTTGGCAAACATTCACTCTAAATAAGAAATAGTAGATATGAATACAGAATTTGAAAACATGGCTTTGCTGAATATAGAAGACTACAATGAGCTTAAAGCTAAAGCCGAAGCAACAGATGAACAGATAAAGAAACAAGCCGAAGAAATGGCTAAGCCTGAAGTTGTCACATTGAAAGTGTGCTTTGATACATACGGATTATTATACAGGCCAAATACTTGTGTTGATGTTGAGATACCATTCTATGATGATAAAAAAATCATAGATATGCTTAACAAAGCAAGTGCTGATATAATGAAATGGTGTGACAAAAATATGGAAAAATACAACAAAGAACTCAAAGAATCCAGGTCTACAAAAAAAACATTGCGAAGGACTAAGAAAGCATATCGCAAATCTCGAAAGACGCCTTTTAAGGCATACATTGGCAAATGTTATTTTATCTATTATATCAGTTGCGACTATAATTGCCCTTTTCACATTAATTCAAAACTAAAAAAAATATGAATAAGAATATAATCAACAACGCTCAACTTTTAGAGATTAAAACTAAGATTAGACAACTTGGAGCAATGATGAATGCATATCAATGCAGGTTTGTGGTTTCTTCGGGTCAATTGTTTTTTGTGGATGATGAATATGCTGGAACGGTTAAACTGACTAATCTTGATAATGGAGAATCTAACATATCATTCCCTTCATGTGACGATGGATTGATAATCAATCCAGCCGATAAGCATATTAAATAATTTCAAAACTAAAAATATTTAAATTAATTAAACAATAATAAGACATGAAACAAGATATAGAATATGCTGTTCCTCTTTTTAAAGCTGGTGCAGAGTGGCGCATTAACAGCGTATGGCACAAACCGAGTGACATAGCTGAACCAGGAAAGGATTGTTTGGTTGAACACATGGATATAGACGGAAATGTCTGCATTTGTATTGATTGGCGTTCTGAATATGAATGGATAAAATCTTGCCATTACAACAAGATTTTGCGTTGGGCATACATCAAAGATTTATTACCTTAAAACAAGATAAACAATATGGAAAGCGAAAAGAAGAAAATATGAAAGGTTATGACTGACAGAGAACTTCTTGAAGAAAACAATAAGATGTTAAAGGAAATTCTAAGTTTTGTGAGAAAAGTTGACTCTGTTGAATACAGGGATCATCAAGACTTTATGGAATTTCTTAGAAATGTGGCAGCCGATATATGGGTGGAATATACGGAGCCTGAACAAAGAGGTAGATTGTTTAATTTAATAAATAAAAAGAAATGAAAACAGTTTTTGATTTAAGCAGAGATGAGATCGTGTCATTGACATGCAAAGAGATATATCTGTATATAGACAAAGAGCTTGCTGGTAAAGGTATTCCAATTGAAGCTAAAAACTGGAATATAAAGAACAAAAAAGAAGTCGTGTATCCAAGAACTGGAGTTCCAGTATTTATGTTAAAAGATATCGGCATCGGTTTTAGAACCATAGAAGGTGCAACAGAGGTGGCTAATTTGCTTATTAAATATAATGCATTTAAAATGGAATCAAAGTTCCTGATAGGATCGTATGAACAGTTTTGGATCATAAATGGAAGTGTTTGCCCAGCCATTACAGGAGAAGCAGGATACAGCAAAGAAGAGTTTGATAAGGTAAACAAGGAAAACAAAGATCCAGAATTGGAAAGTATAAATTCCTTCAATGATACTGTGAAAAAAGCCAATGAAATCAAAGACAGGGTGTTAAAATACGTGTACAACATAAAACAAGAGCGTTCATATAACAATGACCTGGTTGGTATCTTTGAAAGGTATAAAGATATAGCAGACGGCGACCTGGAAGTAGCTATGAAATTTATCAAGGAGGCCTATCCGTTTAATGAAGAAACAGAGTCGTTTATCAGAAAAAAGTTTGACATGCCTATACCGGAAGAATCAAAAGAGTAGTAATTAAGCTAAATTAAATCATTTTGAATCTTTTTTATTATCAAAAGACATATCTTTGTCCAAAAAACAAACAGGATGGAAGAAAAAGAGATAAAAGAAGCTATGATTGAAGCCCTAACGCACTTAGAGGGGTGTAAGTATTTCGTGGCTACGATAGTAAATGAAGAGGAAAGAAGATTTGATATGAGTCAAAGAATGTCACAACATCAATTGGCGTTAGTTATAAAAGGTATCTTATCTAATAATGAGATGATGATGATGGATGTTTTGCAGTGGTGTTCTGAAAGATTTAAAAACAGTATAGAAAAAGGAAAGAAATCAACTAATTAAATATTAATACAATGAATCGCTGGTTTGAAATTACGGTAAAAGCCGAGATTGATAATATCGAGAACGGCAAAAAAAAGAAAGTAACTGAAAAGTATTTAGTGGATGCCTTGTCTTATACAGAGGCAGAATCAAGATCGTTGGAAATCTTCAAGGATTTGTACAATTCTTTCGAGGTTGTAAAAATTAATCCTATTAAAGTGTCGGAAATCTTCTTCAACGGAGAAGCTGAGTACTGGTATAAGTGTAAGGTGAATTACATTACACTGAATGAAAAGAAAGGTAAAGAAAAGAAAACGCCATGCTATATGTATGTCCAGGCCGGCAATCCGAAAGACGCTGAGGCTGTGTTGACTAAAGGTATGCAGGGCACGTTAGGAGACTGGAATTGTGAGTCTATTGCAGAAACGAAAATCATTGAAGTGTTTAAATACGATCTGCAAAAAGGCGTAGAAAAATTGGGAGAAAAGAAAACTGATGAGTGATGTTGTTTCCCGTGTAGCACTTGCGATAGCAATTGTATTATTGGTAGTGGCAGGTGCTACTTTGCTGATAGTGATTAAGACAGAAGAGGTACCAAGATGGTTAATGAACTTACCATATACGTTGTCTTTAACGGCGTTATCCTTTTCAACTATATCGCTTATATCTAAATATATATCGCTTGTATTGAAATACAAAAAGTGGAAAAGAAATTATACGTCTGCGAAAAATGCGGACGAAAAGTAATGATAAGAAGTCATGGCTTATGCCAGGCTTGCAGGAGCAAAGAGTTGACTCCGAAGAAAAAAGACAGAATTACATCCATTAAAAACAGCAGCAAGAAGAAAAAGTTAGAGAACCCGGATTTATCCGGGTTTTTTCGTCTTATGTTGGAGGAGTTGAGTACTATTCGAATGTCTATGACTGGTAAGGCTATTCATTTTCCTACAGTATGTAACGTATGTCACATACTTCCGAAAAGGATATATAAGTCGGTTGCTACTTGCAGGGATAATATAGTTTTCCTACATGAATCGGAGCATACGATATTCGACATGTATCTCGACCGGATGGAATTTGATAAACTTGAAACAGAATTTCCTTTTGTATGGAAGTATGCGGTAAAGAAGGTGCTGGATATGGAAGGCAGGGGAATGATTAAAGAAAGAGGCAGGTTGATTATTGAAATAATTGATAGGTATGATAGAAGAAAAGATTAAAATATTAACAGATTTAGGGTTTGTACCTATGGTGGAAGGAGAAGGAAATACGTTGTTTAGAATGAACGATGTTGTGATGTCGGTATCAGATCCTAATCAAACACCAGAGCAGTTAAAAAAGGAAGTTATGACTTTGATAAAGAATAAAGACATAGCCGAAAGAGGTGGACAGGTTCCAGTAGTTGAAGAGCCGGCGCCTGAGCCAGAGCCGGTCCAGGGAGAGGAACCGGAAGCTCCGGCGGAGGAAGCCGCTCCTAACCCTGGAGAAGAAGATTTGAATCCGTTTACAGAAAATCAGGAAACGTTAGAGCCATTTTATATCTGTGATGAATTGAAGAAGATTGAGACTCCCAAATTCGTAAGATTGACATTAGACGATAATCGTTTTTATGTAAGAAAGATGGATGATGGGACGGCTAAGATATATGCTTCGGTAACAACCTTAATCAAAGATGGGTATGTGGACGATAAGACAGCACTTCAGGAATGGAAGCAAGAGATAAAGATGCTTGGTCGCAATCCAGAAGAGGTGGCGCAGTATGAAGCCGATAAGGGAACGATCATGCACTACTTATACGGATTGTACCTAACAGGTAGAGATATGGTCTTAAATCGAAGCTTTGTGGTTAAGACAGTGCAAGAAGGCAAGCTGAAGATATCTAAGAAAAATCTTGATCGGTTCTTTAATAGCATAGATGATCTTGACGATATGATTGTCAGGGTCATGAAGTTTGCCAAATTCTGTTCTGATTACAAGGTGAAACCGATGATGATAGAAAGAATCCTTTCTTTAGAGGATTACCTTGTAGCAACACCTATTGATGCGATGGTTAAAATGACATTCAAATACAAAGAAGAAGGTTATTTTGGAGCCGTGTATCAAAGGGCTACCGGACAGTTCAAAAAAGGTGATCCGAAGAAGGAAGTAAGAGAAGTGGAAAAAGAAGAAGTGGTCATTCTTGACTTTAAATCGGGAGGAATATGGGAATCATATGCATTCCAATTGGAAGCTGAAAGAAGAATGGTTAAAGCATGGTATGGCATTGATGCACGTATTATGAACTTTTCTCCAAAAAGCACGAGCAGTAAAGGATATACGCTGAAAGAATGGACAGAAGACAGTGTAGCACTTGAAAAGGCGGACTGTGTGTTCCAACAAGGTATGTTGAATCACCTTAGAAAAGATAAGAAGTTTAAAGTGAGAAAAGGAGTGCTGAATATCAATAAGCCGTACAATGAAGAGGATCATATTGTCGTATATGATATTGCTGAGGAAATGTCTAAAAGATTCGTAATATGAGTGATATTGTTATTCCTAAAGGAGATTATGTGGAAATCGTAAAACCGATATGTATCAATCCTTTTGGTAATTGTTTTATTAACATCAAAAGGGGTTCAAGATTAAGATTATCGAAAGATTTGAAAATAGGGGATAAGTATGCAATATGCATACTCACATCTTACGAGAAATATGGCAAGACTGTTAATGTGACAATGCCTATACTGGTTAGAAACACAAGAATAGTATGAAAAGAAAAATTAGAAGAACCGGGGAGATAATAGACGTAATCACCTTCAGTGGTTCAACTATAAGAAGCGACTATGACCAAATACAATTCTATGACAGCAACGGAAGTGTGATAAATGAGAGTTTAAATTATTATCTCGATACCCTTCCTGTGGATGATGAGAACAAAGATGTAGACTGGGAACAACGTAGATTCGATCTTGTTAAGGCTTATTCTATTGAGTTCATTAAAATGCAAGATAGAAAAGGAGAAATAGATTGCGGAGTATATATACCAGATGTGGTGTCATGGTCTATAACTATAGCGGATAGAATCATAGAAGCAATGAGAGGAGTTAAAAATGCTTGATTTCAGAAGATACGAAAACGTACCCCGGTTTCAACTTGACCGCAGGCCCGGAAGGAGCCGGCTGAAGCTAACCTGCCCGGCTTGCGGAAAAAGCCGGTGCCTCACTCCTTATATTGATGTGGCAACAGGTCAGGTTGTTGGCAACGAGTTCGGAAGATGCGATCATGAACGGACTTGCGGTTACGATAAACGACCTACTGGTAAGGATGTAGGTGACAAAGATCTTTGGATTTCGGGAAACAAGTGTATAAGAGCTTATCGTCCTCCTGTAAATCCTGACGTTGTAAATTACATACCTTTTAGCGAGTTTGAGAGGACTGTGGTTCCAGACGACAGAAACACCGTATTTAGATTTTTATCGTCTCTATGGGGAAAAGAAAGGGTATCTGATGTATTCAGGAGGTATCATGTCGGAACAATGGACTTATGGGGATGGAAAGGGTGTTGTATATTCTGGCAGATAGACAAAGATTTTGTATGTAGAACCGGCAAGATCATGGACTTTTATATAAAGACCGACAGCCAGGGGAATGAGATTGATGTAAAAAGAGTGAAGGAAAAAGACGGTGACAATGAGCGACCTCATGTCATGTTTTATCACTCGTTGCATGCAAGAGACTTCTTGTTTAGACAATGCCTGTTCGGAGAGCATCTTTTAAGCCAGTATCCGGATAAGGTAGTTAATTTGGTGGAGTCAGAGAAGACGGCTATTATATGCGCCGTGAATAAACCGGATGAGTTATTTGTAGCTACCGGTGGGTTGCAGAACTTAAGACCGGAAGTGATAGATGTTTTAAAAGATAGAAAGACTGTAGCTTTTCCGGACAAAGGACAAGCATTTGACACATGGAGTAAAAAGATAGATGGGATGATGATGAAGTCAAGGATAAAAGTATCGGACTATCTTCAGAGTGTTGAGAATGTAGGGGACGGAGATGATGTGGCAGATTTGATAATTAATAACAAAGTAAAAGAGAAATATTATGAGCCTGGACGTTTATATTAAGAGCAAGAAGAAAGAAGAGGATCGTAAATGGGTTGCAAACATCACCCACAACATGAACAAGATGGCACAAAAAATATTCGTATCAGAAAACAAAGAAACACTATACGATTATGTTTGGAGACCGGAAGAATTGGGCAGGGAAATAGATACTAAGGAGATGGTGAAGATACTCACAAAAGGTATATATATTATGATCTCCAAGAGAAAGAGTCTTTTGAGATACGAACCAGAAAACGGATGGGGGTCTTATGATTCATTTCTTAAGTTTCTTATCGAATACAAAGAGGCATGTGAAGATAATCCAGGGTGTGTAATTGAAGCAAGCAGATAATATGGAAAATTACAAAAACACTTTAAATGAGGTAGTGGTGATCGAATCGTCACCAGAAACGTATTTTGTTTACGCTATTCGTAATGCTATTCGTATCTCTAAATGTGCATATCCGACAGCCAAGAAAGTAATTTTCAAAAGAGAGGACGTAGAGGTAGAGATTTCGGAAATGGAAACTGAAAGCAGTTTGTATGAAAAGTTTAAAGAAAAACAAAAGAATAGGGTATGGAACTTAATGAGCGCCAACAACGGGTTTTAAGAGGCGAAATTTGTCCTTATTGCGGAAAAGAAACCGAGCTGGTCAATGCCGATAAAATATATAACAGAAAAGGATTAGGGATGGTTATGATGTGTAAACCATGCAATGCTTATGTCGGTGTTCATGAATCAGGGCCGAATAAGGGAAAAGCTAAAGGCCGGCTTGCGGGGCCATCACTGAGGTCTCTTAAGATAAGAGTCCATGCCGAACTTGACAGACTATGGTCTACGCCGGAGGAACGGGAAAGGATGTATAAAGATTTATCTGAATTTCTCTCTATACCGGAAGAGTACACACATATAGGTATGTTCGGAGAGAAGACGATGGGGAAAATCTTTCAGTTCTGTCATGTAAACAAAGAGCGATCAGGTTCGAGAATAGAATGGCATAAGCCTGGAGATAAGTGCCCTAACAAAAACAATCAAATAGTGTCAGGCAGTAGCGCATGCAGAGGATGTCCTGAGTATCTTCATGATGAGAAAGACGGGTATGTCTGGCGTGATCCCGACATGAGCTACGGTAGGTTGAAATAGGGCGCGAATTGCCTATCTTTGTGCTATTATTAATCAAAAAAAATATAAGCACATGGGCAGATCAACAGAGTACTACAGGACTCATCCCGAAGCCAGGAAGAAAAAGGCTAAAAAGGACAAGGAGATAAATGCCAGACCGGAACAGAAAGCCAAACGCCGAGAGCTTGGTCGTAAAAACTACGAAACGGACAAGAAGAAGGGCAAGGGCTGGAGGAAAGGCAAGGATTGTTCTCATACCAAGAACGGTCTTAGGTATAAATCAGTAAAAGCTAATAGGGGATCCAAATCGGATACAAAAGGTGACAAAAATGCACGAGGAGATAGCAAATAAGATAGATATAAGAAGGATATTCAAGACCTCTAAACAGGTTATGGAGGAGGCGTATGAGAATATCTTGAAATACAGGCGGGGAGAGCTTATCCCCGCTAAAACCGGATACGATTATATTGATGAGGCTTTGCTTGGAGGTATTTTCCCTCAGCATGCTATTGCCATAGGAGCTCGGCCATCTGTGGGTAAATCGTATGTGGCCCAAAAGATATTGGAAAATGTGATGAATCCGATGATCAACCCGCAAGCAGAAGATTATTTTCTTGTCAATTGCGAGTTCGAAATGAATCCTCAAGATCTTCTTCTTCGCAGAATGAGCCAGGATATGAAAAAACGGGCTCCTGAAATATTAAGAAGGCAAGATTCTAATACAGTAGAAGAGATGAGGATGTTTGAAATCCTTCAAGGTGAAATTAGAAATAATATAATATACATCGATGCTCCGTGTACGGTAAAAGAGTTTGAGGCGGCTGTGTATCATATAGCTACCAAACACAAAGACAAACGTCTTATAATATTTAAAGTCGATCATATTGCTTTGATAAAAAGAATGGGATTAGATCCTAAGTCGGCTATAGATGATTTGGTGGCGGTTATGAACGAGGCTAAATTAGTATATAAAAACATATTTTTCCTCATCATATCCCAATTCAACAGAGAGATAGAAGGAAGGATAAAAAGCCCTCAAGAGCAGCCTCCCCGTCTTTCTGACTTTTATCAGTCTGATACGCTGGGGCAACTATGTACGTTAATGATAGGTTTGCATAATCCTCGCAGATACGGGCTGGACAAGTATATGATATTTGGGAAAGACTGGTATCAGACTCTTGACCGGTTTAAAACTGAAAACAAAACATCATTCAGGACAGCCGGACTGGTGTTTCATCATATACTGAAGGTAAGGCAAGTTAGTATGGAAGAGCTTACTAATACAATCCACCCAGAGATCCTGCCGGGGCATGGATGGATGTACGGGGAGGGAGGGACGAAGTTCGTGAACCCCAACCAGCCGCCGACGCCGCCCAAGCTCTATACTGTGGAAGACGTTACGAACAATCAAGATCAAGAACAAGAGGTAAAGGAAGAACAGTCAGTATATTAAAAAAAAAGAAACGTATGAGACTTACCGTAGAAGAAAACGAATACCTGATAAGTAAGTTCCTTTTGGTTCTTACTGAGTTCGCAGGGGATGAAAGAGAGATGTTTTTAATCAACTCCATACATGATAAAGCAGTAGCGGATATGAATTATCGTCTTCCGTCTTTAATAAGCAGAGAACGCAAAAGACGAGTCATTGAGCTTCTTAAAGAAGGGACCAGAATAATCAAAGACTTTTCTGGTTATGCAGGTGATATGGGTATGATTAACGAATACGATCGTCTAAAGAAAGAAATAGGTACCGTCCAAGACCAGCTTGGTGACGTAGAAGGTCAACTTCGGGCAGCAGGAGAAGTTATTAAAAAAGAACTTGATATGATTGCTGACCGGATCAAAGAAGACCTTCTCGACCGAGAGCTGGCTAAAAGTAATGCCGAGGCTGAAAGAAAAGCCAAAGTGGATCCGAGATACGAAGTAGCTTTAGGTGATTACAAGGAGATGCTGGAAGTGATTTTTACAACCAGAAACAAGTATTCTACGGTAGATTCTGTACATGACGATCTTCGACAGTCGGTATCTACCGGTAGAAATTCGATTATCAAAGAAGGGTACAACAGTTAAAAACAAGGAGGAAATATGGAAAAGAAGGAATTTAAAGTAGGAGAAGTGTTTGATGCCGGACTTGTGAGATTAAAATGTATGGAACCTACGGCGCCAAATGCAGGATGTGAAGGATGTATATTCAATTACTTTACATGCGGGGCAGTGGATGTGATTGCAGGTCCGTGTAGTCACGCGGAGAGGGAGGATAATAGAGATGTTATTTTCATTAAAGCTGATTAGGAATGTACATCAATTTCAGACAACTTACAGCATCAGACATGACTCCTAATGATCTCGCTAATCTTCTTGCCATAAGACAGAAGGATGCGGTTATGATCGAAGCCATACCGGAAGAAGACGCTGGAAGATATATAGAGCTTGGCCTGGTTGAGAAATTAAAATCAGGCGTGATGAGATTAACCAACAAAGGAACGTCTTTTGTGAATTATATAGAGACACCGGAAATGACGGACGAGGTTCTGGAAACGTTGAAGATTATGATAGGAATGTACGAATCATATTCAAAAGACATAGGTGTCAGCAGAAAAGAAGCGGAATCCAGATTGTGTTGGTTTATGGGTAATACTTCATTTAAGAAAGAGGTCATACTTCAAGTAACGGAATCTTATATAGCAGAGTCAGGAGATTACACAATGAGCTTATGTAACTTCATATGGAAACCGCCTTCTCAGGCTTTTTCAGTCCATATGAACCTTAAAAACTCAAAGCTCTTTGACCTAATAGCTGAAAAATTTAAGATCGCTACCGAGCCTTATTTGGAGCCTAAGAAGAATAAGGAAATGGATTGGTTGTTTGCCGTATCTAAATTGCCTACGCCGCCGGCTAAAGGCAATCCGGATTATTTGTTTACCGGAAGTTCGGAAACAGACAAAGAGAGGTTGAAAAACATAAAAACGTATTTATTTAACAAAATTAGAAAGCAATGGAAAAAGTAAGAATTAGAAAGATAATAGAGGATATAATTATTACTCAGTTTCTTAATTCGGAAATGGATATAGTTCATGAAGAAGATGTGTCGTTTAAAGAACTTGGATTAGATTCTATTGATCGAATTGAGCTTGATGCGATGGTGGAACAAAAATTCAATATCGTTATTATTGATTATGATACAGAATCCATCAAAGATATGACTGATCTTGTTTACAAAATAATAACAGAAGGATATGGGAAATGATATAATTTTATGCATGGCTTTAATAGCGTCATTTGCTTTTGTTATACAGTTTTTATTGTCGATATTAGGATCTGATCTGGATACGGATATTGACATTGATAACGCTTCTGATTTAAGCATGTCTTTGTCGGACATCATATCATTCAAAGGCATAACACATTTTATTCTTGGATATAGCTGGACTACGTACTTTTCGGGTTCCCATTTAGTAGGGATCGTAATAGGGTCATTTTTCTTTATCGTTTTGTTTTACGTATATAAGTTACTTCTTAAGTTAAAACAAGAAATGGTGTACGAATGTCCGGAAGATTTAAATGGCAGAGAGGCGGAGATAGTATTTAGATCAGGTAAGAATCATTATATGGTAAATATTTCGAAAAATGGAAGACAGGAACAGATGAGAGTGAGGTGCTTGTCTGGAAAAAATTACAAAAACGGTGACAAGGTGAATATAAAATACGAAGAAGGAGAATTAAGTATCTAATTTTTTTTTATCAACAATTAAATTTTAAAAGTTATGACAACAATCATGTACGTGTCAGCTATCTTAGCTGTAGTGATTATTTTGACAATCATCGGAGTCTTATCAAGGTATCGTAGATGTAAGCCTAATCAGGTCTTGGTCGTTTATGGTAAGACAGGTGGGGAAAAGAAATCGGCGAAATTATATCATGGTGGAGCGGCATTTGTCTTGCCTATTATTCAAAGCTATGATGTTTTGTCAATGGAGCCTATGCAAATAGATTGCAAGCTTACCGGTGCTTTGTCATCTCAGAATATTAGAGTAGATGTTCCTACGACTATTACAGTAGCTATCAGTACAAATCCAGAGATCATGCAAAATGCGGCAGAAAGACTTTTGGGAATGGATACCGAATCTACTGAAAATCTTATTACGGACATCGTTTACGGTCAGATGCGTTTGATTATTGCTGAAATGACAATCGAAAAACTTAATTCTGACAGGGATGAGTTTTTGGATAAGGCAAGAAAGAACATTGATAACGAGCTTAACAAGTTAGGTCTTTACCTCCTGAACATCAACATCAGTGACATTAGAGACGAAGCCGGTTATATTATGAACCTTGGTAAGGAGGCTGAAAGTAGGGCTCTGAACGAAGCACAGGCTAATATCGAAGAACAGGAGAAGCTGGGGGCTATTAAGATTGCTGTACAGCAGAAGGAGAAAGAAACGGCTGTGGCTAATACCAAAAAAGAACAAGAGATTCAAATTGCTTGTACTGAAAAAGAAAAGGAAACAATAGTAGCTGAAACGAAGAAAGAAAAAGAAATAGCTTTGGCTTTAACCGATAAAGAAAAACAGATTGGTGTAGCTCAAGCAGATAGAGATAGGGCTGCGGTTATCGCAAAAACTTTAACCGACAAGGAATCGGCGATCGTAAGATCTAAGGCAGAACTTGAAGTAAATAAAGCCGAGGCTGAAAGGATGGAAGAAGTCGGAAAGAACAAGGCTGAAGCTGACAAGGAAGCAGCTATAGCAATACAAAACTCTGAAGCTCAGATTAAGAAGGCTGAGGCTGAGAAAAATGCGTCTATAGGATACAACAATGCCCAGAAGGAGGTTGCTGTATCAGAATCAGAGCTACAGGTTATCAAAGCTCAATCAGAAAAGAAAGCCGGAGAAGAGAGAGTTAAATCGGAAGCGGCTGTGAAAACGGCAAAAGAGCTTGCTGATAAAGAAGTGGAAGAAGCTAAAGCTAAGAAGGTTCAAGCTGCGCTTAAAGCTGAAAAGATTGTGCCGGCTGAAATTCAGAAGCAGGAGGCTATGTTGCAAGCTGATGCTGAAGCTGAGAAGATCAAACGTCGGGCTGATGCCGAAGCAGCAGCACATTTGGCAAAAGCAGAAGCGGAAGCAAAAGCTATTCAGATGAAGCTGGAGGCAGAAGCCGAAGGTAAGAAAAAGTCGTTGATGGCAGAAGCCGACGGATTTAAGGCTATGGTGGAAGCAGCAGAATCCAATCCTCAGATAGCCATCCAGTACAAGATGGTTAATCAGTGGAAAGAAATTGCTGGAGAACAGGTTAAAGCATTTGAGCACATTAATCTCGGAAATATCACGGTATTTGACGGCGGTCAGAACAGTACCGGTAATTTCCTTAACAATGTTGTCAAGACCGTCGCTCCGGCATTGGGAGTCATTGATCAGCTTCCGATTGCAGATACTTTAAAGAAATTAAAAGGAGATGACAAAAAATAAATACAATGGCCCAAGGTTACACTTGGGCCTAATTGAAGAAATAAAAGCAGCATTCATAGATTTCCTGCCGGCAGGAACAGTGCTTTACTAATTACGATATTTTTAACATGGATTTTGGACAAGATTTAGAACCAGAAGAACTGACCAAGCATTATGATCAGTGTTATGGAATTGATTTTGAAACAGAAGAAGAGGAGGATGAAGAGTATGACCGATGAGGAATTTGCATTAGATAATAAGAAAAAGGTTGTTGTAAGAAAAAGAATATCTTATTTAAACAAAGGGGATAAAGTGTGGATCGTGTCTTCCGACGGGTATCTGCTACACACGGACGTAGTTAGAGCCGAACGCGGACGGTCTTATGTGGATATAGATGGGATTCTGTATTGGAAGCGAGGATTAGATGGCAAGCATCGTAATCGTAATAACTACATGCAGTTTGCCATGACACCAGAAGACGGTAAGAAGTATGTCGTATATTACCCGGAAGGATTTAAAGACAATGACTTATGATGGTCCCGGAAACGCATTTGCTATATAAGGAGTTTAATGGTGTAAAACGTCTTGCCATATCTTATTCCCAGATAGATACGTTTCTTACCTGTCCAATGAAATGGTATAAGACTTACGTAGAGGGCAAAAGGTCTACGGAAAAACAAGAAGCTACGTCTTATGGTACGGTTATCCATAAGACACTGGAATACTTTTTTAAGAACGGAAGACAGCCTTCTGGTAAAGACCTTGGAGAAGCAATAAGTTACTATGCTTACCAGGAAGACATACCTTGGCAATCACCGGAAAATATGATGATAGCCATGAAGCAATCTGGAGAGCTTCTTGCTTGGATTGTAGATCTATTTAAAAAAGACGGGAATAGGTTTATGATAGCTGATAGTGATCTTAATCCCTGTGAGAAACTCATCAGACACGGTGCCATAATAGGAGTCGAAGAGGATTTTGTGCTACCGTACCGTCTTCCTAAGCCTGTTAACATAAATGGAGTAATTCATACTCATGTGTACATAGTAGGATCGGTAGACCTTCATCTGGCTATAAAAAGCAAGAACGTAGTTCACCATTATGTCATAGATTGGAAATCAGGTAATAAGGTTTTTGATTCTAAGAAGTTGGAAACAAATTTACAGCATCCTATATATTCATTTTACATCTATAGAAAATATGGTGGAGTTCTTCCAGATATGAACATCTATTTCTTTACCAGGACCAGGCAGTACCAAAAGGTTAAGGTGGATGAGGAACGTAAAACAAAATCTATAGAGATGCTAAATGACACTTTGTCTAAAATGTATGATTTTGAAGATAATAGTGTAAAATCATTTCAAGCGTACATCCAGGGAGCAGAAGGAGCCAGGTATAGCAAGCGGCGTGCCACCCTAAGCCAGCCTGTTTCGCAAAACAAGCTGCCCTGCCCGTCGGCACTGTGTTATTATTGTGACTTTGGATTACATAACAAAAACGAATGCCCTTTCTCTTCAGATTGGGATCCGTCTAAAAAGATAAAACGATGAAATACGAGGACGTTCAAAAGTTAAGAACAAAATACCGGCAAGATCCGGAAGTTATAAACGTAGAATACATGAGAGATGTTGCTGTAAGATGCGGGAATTTCAAGAAAGCATTTGAGCTTCAGGAGAAGCTGGAGGATATATGGTTTAACTACTTAAAAGAGGTCCAATGAAAGAAGATCTAATATGTGGAGTAGCGATCCTTTTGTATTTAGTTTTATTATACTTGCTCACGACAGCTTTCATAAAAACAGGTAGAGCAGTAGATCGTTATAAGATGAAGAAGAAAACTGACAAAATCAAAGTAGGTCAAAGATACGAACATAAGAACTACTTTGAGGATCCATTTGAAAGAGGCAAGCATGTGATTAAGATATTAGACATAAAAGAAGGGTACGTTCTATATGAGTACGAAGAAAAACTATATATACGTTCTTCTGTGAGTCTTGAAGATATTGTTAAAAAACACATTTTAATTACTGATGTTAAACACAAGTAAGTCATGAAAAAAGAAGTCACAATCAAGGAAGATATAGCTGCGTTTTATAAAAATACAGGAAAAGAACTATGGATTTATAACGGACTTTTCAGAAACAAGGTGTTGTCTATAAAAAAAGATAAAGCCATTATCATGTGTGAAACTGATGCTGAATATGCTGTACTGATAGAAGATAATCAGTTTATTGCCGTAGCAAAAAACATGGATTATGATTACTGCTGCGCATTCACATTAGGTAATGCCGAGGCTTATGGGGATCGTATGGGCATATCGTGCAGTGTATGCTTGCTTGAAGATAACGAAGATAAAGCAAGGGAGATGTTGAAAGAGGCGATAATAGAACTTTCAAAAAACAGTAAAATAGATTGCGATGGGCTTTGAACTTAGACCTTACCAAAAAGAGGCAGTAGATGCCGGGCTTAAGTTCCTTACAGGAAGATCTAAGAAGCCTGGCATAGAAGTCTTGCCGTGTGCAGCGGGGAAGTCTTTGATAATTAGCAAGATAGCTCATGAATTAAAAAGACCTATCCTTGTATTACAGCCATCTAAAGAGATTCTGGAGCAGAATTATGCGAAGGCTGTATCATTCGGTTCTAAACCTACCATATATTCTGCTTCATGTAAAAAAAAAGAGTTATCGGCTATGACTTATGCTACACTTAAAAGCATAAAGAAAGACGTAGCAAGGTTGAAAGATATAGGGATAGACACATTATTGATAGATGAGGTGCATAGCGGGTATTCTCCTGAAGAAGGTTCTGAATTTATGGAGTTTATGAACAGGTTCCCAGAGGCGAAGGTGCTGGGCTTCACCGCCACTCCCTGCCGCCTCCGAACCTACAGTTCCATGCTGGAAGGAAACTACAGCAAGCTCAATATGCTGACGAAAGACGAGCATAATTTCTTCAAGAAAATAGTTCATGTGACTCAAATACAAGAGCTAACTTCTCAAGGTTTTTGGTGTCCACTTAAGTACGAACGATGGTCGTTTGATGAATCGGCTTTGATGTTAAACAGTACCGGAGCCGAATATACCAATGAATCTATTAAAGAAAGCATTGTACGAAATGGCTTAAACAACTCTATCTACAAGCGCCTTCTTCAACTTATGAACGAACGTAAAGCCATTTTGGTTTGTATGGATTCTATCGAATCATGTAATAGAATATCAGAGTTCATGAATGCCAGGATGGGAGCCATAACCGGTGTCGTAACATCGCTAACAACCAAAAAGAAAAGAGAACAAATCATATCAGATTTCAAAGAAGGTAAGTTGAAGGTGGTTTTTAATTATTCAACGCTTGCTACCGGATTTGATTTTCCTGAACTTGATTGTGTGATATTTGGTCGCCCAACTTTCTCATATTCAACTTATTACCAAATATTAGGCCGCGCCGTACGCATCCATCCTGACAAGAAAGAGGCACTGATAGTTGATTGCTGCGACAACATGAGGCGTTTCGGTCGGATAGAAGACTTGACAATCGAACAATTCCCTTCTAAGGGATGGTGTATGTTTGCCGGCGATCAACTTCTGTCCAATATAAGGATGGGTGATATTATTACCAAAGACGAGATCCTTCGCCGGGCAGCCTCGCTTAAATCTGTGAATGGAGATGGTAGGAGAGAAGACGATCTTGACAGTATAATAATGTGGTTTGGAAAATATGAAGGAATTAGATTCAAGGACATACCGGTGTCTTATTTTAGGTTCTTGGCTGAGAATATGGCAGTAAAACCAGGAGATAGAAAAGAAAAGATTATCGAATATTATAATAGGATAAAGGCATGAACAACAAGAGAAGAAAAAAAATATTGGATGTTATTAACAACGTAAATAAGTATAAAACGGATTTTGAATACATCAAATCAAAGTTGTCGGAGTTGAAGTGCAACATAAATTCAGCCAAAGATGATGTTGATATGATTTTAGACGAAGAGACTGAGGCGAGAGATAATATACCGGAATCGTTACAAGACTCAGAAAGATATTGGGAGTCAGATCAGGCTGTAACTGATATGGAGGAGGTGGTTGATGACATGGAAAGTATTATAAATGATATAGATGATGTGATTTCGACCATAGATGGGAGCATTAAAACCATAAATGGTTCTATTAAAGTAAATTTGGAAGGAATAATATAAATGGAAACAAATCAATTAAGGGAAATACTTAAATTGTATGGTCTTCAACATGATGTTGTTATCAACAAAAGTTCAAGAAGGTATTCTATTATCTTAGACAATAACATAATAGGAACCAATCACGACAAAGAGAGGGTGGTTGTGTTCCGTCCTATACCGGAAGGAAAAAACACATTCTGCATGGAGCGAGATAGGTTCTACACGGAGTTTGAAGAAGCTTTTGATGATGATAAAGCCATAGAAGCCGTAAGACAATATTTTGAAAACAACAAAAACAGAAAGTCATGAACGAAAATGAAGTATTTAGATTAAAGGGCAGAATAGCCATATCCAACCTATCACGTGAGGACAAGGATATGATAAATAGCATCCTTGATGATATCAATAAAAAGGATGAAGATGAAAAAGGGTATGTCTATACCGTGAGAGTAAAACTAAACAATGGAAAGGTTGTACATGCTACTTTATTTTTCAAAGACAAGAAAGGTCCCACATTTGAAGACTTAAAGAAGGAGCTTGATGATATGGGAGTTAAAAGTGATAATTATAGCAATAACGGCATAATTATCATTAACCGCATTGTCATGAGCGGAGAAGAATTTGACCGCTTTACAGGAGAATGATGGATTATATTATTATATCAAGCGATTAAAACAACGATAAAACAATGGAAAAGATGGACAATAATACTAAAAACATCCTTTATCCAAAAGGATCTATTTTTCGCATGTTGGAAAGTGATGTAATCAGTTCCGAATTAGAAATAGCCAGAGGAGCTATAGTGGAGGCAGTATCAGACATAGAGGTAGATGATGAATATGCTGAGGTTTGTTGCAATGGAGAGACGTTTATCATAGGAACGGACATTATGGGTATTATTCCTGTCAAAGTATCCAGAGAAAACAAATCGGTGAAAAATGACATCATTGACGATAAACTACGATGGGATTTGCTTCCGATGGAAGAAATTGAGGACATTGTAAAAGTCTATCATGCTGGAGCCAAGAAATATGGGCCTAATAATTGGCAGAATCTTGACAACGGCTTTGAACGGTATCGCGCGGCAATGTTTAGACACCTGATAGAATACATGAAAGGAGAAAGAGTGGATTCTGATACAGGATGTTTTCATCTTGCACAATGTGCATGGAATTGTATAGCTATGCTGTGGTATGATAAGCACGGGAAAGGATTAATACCATTAAATAAGGAGGAAAAGAAATGACAATAGAACAACTAAATTATTTATTAAGAAAAGAGCTTTATGCTATAAAAAAACATAAAGACAATATTGATAGAATCAAAAAAGAATACTTTGATTCCAATTATGGGTTAAAAGAAGGAGATAAGATCCGTATTTTACACGAAACAGGAGATGAAATGATAGGCTTCTTGAAAAAAGTTGAAGTATGTGAAGACGGAGATCTGTACTTGACAATCCAAAAACAAAACGAAAAAGGTGATAGAGGCAGAGGAAAATGGAATATGTATCTATCATCAAAATTAATTAAAATTGAAAAATGTGTATAATGCCATGAGAGTGTTAAGTTTATTTGACGGAATGTCATGTGGTCAAATAGCGTTAAAAGAAGTAGGGATCACACCTGAAGTATATTATGCATCAGAAATAGATAAGTTTGCTATTAAACAAACGCAATTAAATTTCCCTAATACGATACAAGTAGGAGATGTAAGGGATTTGAATGTAGAAGATCTTGGACACATAGATCTTATTTTAGCCGGCAGCCCATGTACAGATATGTCCTTTTCTGGAAAAAGAAAAGGGTTGTCTACCGTAGAAGGAATAGAAATCAAATCACTTGATGAGTATCTTGAATTAAAAAAAAACAAGGATTTGAATTTGCCGGTCAGTCTTACTTATTCTGGGAGTTTATTCGTATTTTGAATGATGTAAGAAAAACTAATCCTGATGTGTTGTTTCTTCTTGAGAACGTTAAGATGGGAAAGAAATGGGAGCCGGTATTCGATGATGCTATAGGGTGTAAAGGCAATCATATTAATTCAGCACTTGTTTCCGCTCAAACCAGGAAACGTATTTATTGGACTAATATTCAAGGCGGCATTATCCCTCAGCCTAAAGACGAGGGTTTGACCATAAGTGATATAGAGGAATATGAAGTAGATGAAAAATATTACTTATCTGAAAAAGTTTTAAACAATTTAGCTTTTCACTTGAAAAGAAATCACGACAAGGGGAATTATTATGGAGCTAATATTAAAACAAAAGATGAAAAATCCAATACTGTTACCGTAAAGGGTAAATACACGTACGATCTTATTTGTGTAGCAATGAGAGGTAGGAATCCAGAAAAACCTACATGTAGAGAATCTGGTCTTAAAACAGTTCAGATGATTGAATTTAAAAACGATGGAAAATCCAATTGTCTCACAACAGTTCAGAAAGATAATCTTATTTTCCAAATACCAAGAGGATTTAACAAAGGTGGATTTCATGAAGATAAGACTCCAACATTATCTTGTAATTCATATGATAGAAACAATTTTATCATACAGAGAACATTACATGGCGATTTCAGAATAAGAAGATTAACCCCTACAGAGTGCTCCAGGTTACAGACTGTACCAGATTGGTATAAATGGGAATGCAGCGAAACCCAACAGTACAAGATGTTGGGAAACGGGTGGACTATTAAAGTTATTGAACATATACTTAAAAGAATAAAAGAATCATGATTAGAGCAAGATTTTACATTAAAAAATCCGACTGCGACAACGACTACCGTCCAGTCAAATGGCCTATAAAATATCCATATTGGTGTAGTGCAGAATCCGATAATTCATTTGTATTGGTGGCGTATGCTGAAGATGAAGACAGCATAAAAGAACTGTGGCCGGAGGCGTATGATATTAATGTCTTAGAGAAAGATACCGAAATTAAATTCACATTAAGATTTCCTAAGCCTAAATGGTATGAATTGCAAGAAGAGAGATTAGAAGAGTATGATAAATTATATGGTAAATTCGTATGGGTTACGGACATGTGTCTAAAAGATGGGAAAATAAGAAAGGTAAAAGCCAGAATAGAAGATTGTGGTGGTCTTTTATTAGCCGACACTCCTGGTCGTTACACCCCTTATCAGATAGGGGATTGTGCTTTTGAAAGCAAGGAAGAGGCTTTAAAACATGCAGAGGAGCAGAGAACGGATTTAATTAAGTCTCTTAAGTTACAAATACACGAACTTGAAAATCTAAAATTTGAATGCGATGATTAACTATGCAGCAAAAGCCAGAAAAGCTTATTTGATAAACAATTTCGATAAGATTCTTAACAGTCTCAACACGCTTCATTCTACGGTTGAGACCATGACGTTGTTCGTAAACGACCAGGCTTATAATTACATTCTTAAGCTAAAGGAAGTAATTAAAACCAGTCCTATGTATAAGCACAATATCAAGCGTCTTTTAAATGATATGGACAAAGAGATAAAGAGGTACAATGCTTCTATCTACTACATAAATAAAGAGCGTAGTGAGGTTATAGCTGATATAACACAAGCGATGGAAGATTGCCTCATGCCATACATAGACAACCTGGCCGGCGCTATAAGGGCAGCCGTGTGGTCGAGGGGCGTGTCCGAGGAGCGGACGGAAGCGGCGGTACTGTCCCTAATCGTATCCTCCTTGGCCACGACATCAGGCAGACTTATCTCAGGTGGATATCAGATCATGAAAGAAATGGGTGGGGGTCAAGGTGGTAATCCATTTACGTTTATGAGCATTGATAAGATAAGACACTTATCTACATCATTATCTGATACTATTACCGGTGGAGAAATAGCTTTTGAAGAAAAAGAAGCCAATGACATAACTAAGGCAATGGATGTTTTTATTGAGAAAATGTCTGATTCGGATATTGTTGATAAAGTGATCAGCATACTTGAAGAGGCTGAATCTAAAAATAAGGAGGAGCGATCGTGAATTATTTGGATGGGTATGTAGAAGAAGTTCTTTCTGAGCCGTACTATGACGATTATGGCTCTGGGGTTTTTAGGTGGTGGGTGAAAGTGTCTTACGTTTGTGAAGGTACAGAATCAACTATTACATTAATGTTTGATACGAGAGAAGAAGCAGAGGCAGTAAAACCAGGTTATAAATTTTTATGTTGAAAATAACATGAGGTATTTTGTTTTATTGATGGCACTTGTGTTATCATCATGTTCGCATGATGATAGTCAGGTTAATAACGGATGGGTTATATATGATCTACGTCCTTTAGAAGATGGATGTATAATGTATTATGGTGAAGACGAAAGAATTTCAATATTTTATAATAATAGGCTTATAAAATTCGTTGGATACCAAGGGGAATACAATATCGGAGATTCTATTAAAATCGTAAAAGTGAAATAATATGGAAAAGAACTTAAAACTCGTATGTCCAAAATGTGGCACCCCTCACCAGCCTCATTCTCCGCACACGATGGATGCAGATGGATTTGAAAGGTGTGAGATAAGGACTGTCATGGAAGACAGGGGGTGGTGCTACGAGTGCTCTTTTTGGCAAAATATGTACGACAAACACAAAGACGATCCAGGATGGGTTAGGATAGACGGTGAAAGCTGGGTGCTTAAGCCTATGGTGGAAAACGTACCGAGCGGATGGAACAGCCTTGGATGTGGTGGAAGAAAGATGTATATCAATATCGAAGGGAAAGGCATTGTTGTATCAAATAACTGCTGGTGCCAAGGTGATGTTTCGGACGCATTCAAGGATCTTATGCCTGATAATGCTACTTGGGCTACGAAGGAGGAATTTGACAAAGCTCCTGTAGTAGGATATATTGTAGAAGGTATTGGTTTAGTTTTCACAGATAGGGAAGGTCATGAAGTTAATGCTTAGAAACTTGTTTCATATTCCTCTTAGAATAGTTGAAAGGAAATTAACTAATGGGGAAGTAGAATATTGGTGCCAATATCAAAACATTTTTGGGAAATGGAAAAACAGGATAAAATACGATATGTTTGGCATGTCGTGTTATGCTGTTTTTTATTCATTCGAAGATGCGTATGAATTTAATTATGGTAAGAACAAAGAAGAAAAGGTAAAGGTAGTGGACTCTTGTTACAAGAAACGGTTTTAATAATTATGGCACCAATAGTTCTTGGTGCCATAATTATTTTTTTATTTGAACTCATATCGCAATTGTTTGGTTATAGTATTATTATATACAGGGTTATATCTATCAGAAGGATCTATTAGATACAGGTTTACGTCAGCTTTAAATACTATGTAGCTATCATCTTGTATATTAGACTGAATATGTATTATAGAAACAGTGTTTAACGATACTGTATTATTAAGTCTACCTTCTATATTGACATTGCTATCAACAACCCCCAGATTCCATTTTGAATCATCCTTGTAAAGAGCTTTATAGGTAGGGCTGCCAGGTGTCCCTTCATCTGTCTCCTCTTTTATTTCGTAGGTGTAATTCAGGTTATATAATCCAGGAACAACATTGTAAATAGACTCTGGAGCGTGATTATGATAAACTTTATATTTTTTGTAAGTAATAGGAGTAGAAACAAGAACAAAGTTAATGACAGGCAAACTAACGTGTAGAATATTATAATCATTTCCATTTTGTGGAGAAACAATTATAGCTATTTTATCTAATCCTTGAATATCTGTACTATTTTCAGTATATGTATCTATCAATTCTCTATTATCAGAGGGCAATCCCCCCCTGAGATACTAATAGAAGAGATGATTGGTTTTGGAGTAACGTAAATCAAAGGACTGGAGCTTACGACACCTACATTTTTTCCATCTACGAATATGGTTCCGCCTATACAGTTGCTATTTATTACATATTCGTATAGCTTAATATCATTTTCGTATCTTCTTCTCATAATTTCATAAAATTAATTCAGTAAAAGGACGGACATAATGTGAACTACCCCTTGAACCTGTATCCAAATGATCTCCTTGGATGTTTATATCATAATACCACGAATAGGTAAATTTTTCATTTCGAGTGGATGTCCACATTCTATTACTCATTATCGTACCTCCTACCATTAAAAGGCATTCGTTTATTTCATTAGCATACAATGATATCAAAAAAAACTCTCCGGCGCCACCTACATATCCATTTTGACCATTTTTAAATAAATAGCTATTAGCTTTATTAAAAGCGTAATCTGTATTACTGGTATCATATTCAAGATACGCATTCTGATTTTCACGCCCCCAATAATCCTTTTTAATAGTTCCAATATGAGAACTATCTTGTGCAAATATATTGTCTATTTCTCCATCCTTACCCCAACGAAATGTGCCAATATATTCGGTGGCTATAACAAAACACACTTTATCTACAAGAGCTATTCCATTGCATAGATCATTGGAATATCCTTTATTAGACCAATTTTCTTTTGTATATAATCCTCCATCTACATGTTGGATGTATATGCCTTTATTGATTATAAGCGAGGGATTTACCCCCATCCCTATTTGAAATCTTCGTCTCATGATTTTTGTTTGCAAGATAGCAATAATTGACAACATAAAAGAAACCGGTTCCCTATCATCTCTGACTGAGAACCGGTAAGAAAACAATTTCAGAAAAAATAAACCTACATAACCTTTCAAGTAAAAACAAAAAACGTACAATCTACTCTTTGACGATGCTAATATAGCATATTGGAATCATACAAAAACAATGCAAGTCTGATATTTTTCGTCTATTTGTAGCTTGTATCCTCATCACCTTCCGAATCAGGAGTGGCGCCGATGAAGAACATCATTGACTTGTTGTTCGTCTGCTGCCACCAATTATAAGCGCGCGCTACGTCTTCCGGCGTCTTGATATTATACCATTGTTTGATAAACGTCTGTTTGGCGAGTTGCCTAAATAACTTATACTCTCCTTTGTATGTGCCGGATGTTACTTTATCAAGTGAATAATTCCTAAGATCGGTAAGATCCTTCAGTTTCCGCCCCATAACAAACGGATCGTTAATGATATCTACCACGTTAAGCTCCATAATAAACGGCATCTGTGAAGCTATTTCGTTTATGGTTCTGAATCCGACATAGGATCCGAATTGAGTAAGCCAACTTTCTTCGTTTTCATCATCATCACGCCATCCGGCAAGAAGCATAGATACGGCCTGCATGATAAGGAACGTGCCGGCATAGACACTGAGACGTTTGAGATTGGTTTTTTCTACCTCATTCATATTGTCTTTATTTTCATTCCAGGCATCTATGATGTTTTTCATACCAGACTCGGAAGCCAGGCTAAATGTTTTGGCTATCATATTCTTTAACGTAATTGACAACCCTTCCTCTTCTTGCATTGTCTGGAAATTGAAGCCACGTCTTTTCCACAGACGTTGAGCCGCCAGCACCAACCATCCTCGGTGGGCGGTCATGAACCTGGCTATCCAGTTGCGCGATGCAGCAGTTCGGTTTTCTTCATTCAAAGATCCGTTACATATCTGCGACAAGCTACGGACTTGATTCCTGGTTATAGCCATCTGGGTTTCAACTTCCTCAACAGTAACACCCGATCCGGGCTTTACAGCCACCTTCCCATCCACGACGTCTACCATACTCCATAAAGTACGATCTTTTAATGCATTCCATTCTCTTTTTATGGTACTCTGTTCTTTATTGCGTTCTTTTTCCATCTTGAAATCTTGGAACGTGTAGAACCGGCCTTTGTAATAACGAACATTGTCCATAGTAGCAATCATAACCTGCGGATCAAGAGGGTAGTTCAGGATTTCCATAAAAGCATACATAGGTGAACGCATTAAGGTCCTGGCCACTCTATTATATCCGGCACCATACATACGATTTCGGATATTGAATATCCCCATTCTCTCACCTATGACATATAATTTGCTTTTCCTATCTATGTCTCCGATTTCTGCTATACAAGATGGAGCAAGGCGTGAAAATTCAGCCGATGCGTATTTAAGGGAATCTTTACTTATATACTGTCCTACGGCAGATTCCATGATGAGGTTGATATGACCTGTTAAGGCGCCGGTAGCTGCCACAAACGGGGACAGTGCCAAGTTCATGACCGACATAAATCTTTCAACAGCCATCATAATTCTTGTAAGGTCTACCGTATATCCTCCGATGTTCACCGTAAGTTTTTTGGTGTTCATCCTAATGCCATAATAATGATCGTTGAAGAAGTCCCTGAACATCTGATATGCTTGGGTTGCTTCAGCCTTCTTACCGCCCTCAAATTGTTTATTCAGTAACATCTGCTCCAGTCCTTGAGCGAGCTCTATAGACTTCTGCTTTTCGTTGTATAATGATGATTGCATCATAAGCATCGAATAAGAGTAACCAAAATCATGAGATACGTCATCTTGGTTCTCTAATTCATATATGTAGTATTTAGGTATGGACCGAACCCTATCTTCCGGATCATATACCTCACCCTGGCGTGTTTTACCATACAGGGAGTCATCTACGCGGTCAAGACATAAGTCGGATACGAAGTTCCTGACCGTACTTTTAAGGCTGATACCTAACCCTTCTATACGTTCTATATCTTGTTTGGATATCTGTGGAATAGCATACAGGTTCGGGCTCTGCTCTTTGTATAGATCAAGGGATTGTCTTTTTATTTCCTTGAGTTTTTGAATCATATTCCACTGCTCTACGTTTTTAGTAGCGACCTCATTACCATCAGCATCATATTTGATACCAAAGTCATTGAGATACGATTCATCACGATACAGGCTTTTCTTAGGCATGCGATGACCATACCCATGATCTTTTACATAATCAGGATTACGACCGCTATTTTCGGCTTCAGATTCAGCCACCCATGCCCTTGCAGGGTCGAAAGACAGGTACGATATGTCCATGCCATAATCTTGGGTGGATGTACCGTTTTGTACGTCCTTAACCATCTGCGCCACATCTATCTCACCTCGACCAATTTTGTCGATCATAGCCGCATATCCGGTAGGCGCCATGCGTTTATAGTATGAAAAGACCTGGCTCCTGGCAAATTCATTAACAATAGCATTAGCCTCTTCTATACCTGATTCTCTTGTGTTATTTAAAAACAAGCTGGCCATTTTAGCATTGACGGCATTCCTAAAATCTCTACCGTCTAATTCTTTGCTTATTCCAAGCTTTTCTGACAAGTAGTTGGTTTCAGATACGGTAAACAGATACCGGTTATCAGCAGCTTTGAATAACTTATCCCTTAAGGCTTGAATCCTTTTTGCTTTCTTCGCCGTAGTATGACGTTGTACGAACTTCCATTCCACTTCCTTGGAGTCAGCAAGAGCATTTAAATAAGACTGATTTACTTCGTTTTCAGCCTTACTGCTTTTAGTAAGGTACTTATCAATATCTTCAAGACCCACCATCTTAGCATAATCTATTAAGATAGCGTAATCGGCTTCAATAGCTTCAGATGCGGCCCTAAAAGCATCTCTTTCAGATAAGGTAAATGTCGCTTCATTAATTTCTCCGATATCAGCCACATCGCGATTGTTTCCGATTATTTCCTTGATAATAGCCTTATTTTTTTCTATATCTTTCACAACAGAATCCACGTCAGTCGCATCTCTATCACTTGTCGTAGAGCTAATGATATCATGCGCCATTTTAAGATACGAAGCCTTGTTATTTGATTCGGTACGTGCCGACTGTTCCGATTCTACATCATTCCAAAACCGATCATTAAATGACAGGTGACCTCCCAACATAAGTGTCTTCAGCGCAGCTTCTCCTCCTGACTCGCTCTGAATCGTTCTTAATTTTTGCAAAAACGATTCTGATACGGCATTAGTGACATTATTTGATTCCTTTCTCCAAACTTCATTTATAGCTTGTATTTCTTTGGCCATCTTAAGTTGGTCGCCGGTTTTTTCCACTCTCCTGGTTCCTACATATATGTATTCTGAAGCTGCTCCTTTACGTTGTTTACGAAGCAGTCCTTCTTCTTCGTAATTGCTGCTTTTAAAATAGGCAACTTCATCAAAATTACCACCGCTATCAATAAAAGGCTGCCTCAATATCCGTTTTTGCCTGGATAGAGCATTAAGGTATTCTTTGGTTGTTTGAGAAACCGGATGCCCTAATTCTTCTTCAGCCTTTTTGTATATGGATTCCATTCTTGTGGCATAACTTTCGCTAAATTCCAGTTCCGAATTTTCAGCATCCCACTTTTCCATCTGTTCTGTATAAATCTTTTCCTGCTCGATGGTAAAAATATCGGTATTAACTCTATCAGACGATGGTTTGAATTTAGCGTTTTCAGTAACCGTATTTCCATCCTTGTCAATTACTTCTCTTTTAAATACGTAATTACGGTTATTGTCAACCACATCACCAATTTCTTCTTCTGATATCTCTATGTTCATGGCAGTCGCAAACGCTCGCATCTGCGCCAGCTTCTTATTACGATCGTATTTAGCCATATCAAGAGCACTACGAAGGTAATTAGAAGTTTTGCCGTCTACTTTCTGAAGCAGTTTTTCAAATTCAGATTTGTTAAAACCATGCTTTTTAGCATATGCCAGGAAGTCGGATATGGCGGGCTGGGCATTCACCATCGCATTGTAATTGTCTTTGGCAATCATAGCTCCAAGAGCGTTATTGAACGGACTGGAAGAATGCTCTAATATACCAAACCACCTACTTATCCAAGAAACATCGTGTTGAACCTTGTCGAAAAATTCTTTTACTCTCTTTACCTTATCTGCCGGCACATGAAGTTCGTTCATTAACTTATCAAGCAACGTACTTTCATCAAGGTCTTGTACTGATTTAATATCAGACTGAATACCATTGATGTCGGCAATGACGGTATTGATTCTATTTGTATAATCCTGCTTTTCACGTTCATCAAATTCGGTACTTCTGTTACGGATATATCCTCGAAGATCGTTCATGATCGGAAGAACCTGATTGTTGATAATATCTACGTTCTTTCGATCATTGGTATTGAAGTGAAGCTTACCGTCTTTGGTATCACCATGAAGGATGGTGTTCACCACATTGCTTAAGTATCTGACCTGAGCTTCGGCTGTGGAGATCATGCTGTTCATGGCAGCCGCCATCTCATTCTTGTCTATCTCGGTCTCTACTTTATTTATCTTATCTTCTATGGTCTTAAGCTGAGCAAGGGTCATAGACGTAGTTACAGCCCTATCAGAGCTTATCTGACGTAAGTCTCTTAATGTTTTTCTTAGCGATCTGATCTTAGACTCAAGAAACTTGTTCTTGTTCATAGAAGAAAGGGAGTATAATGTAAAGTCATTATCCTTTAACAGAGAAGTGTCAAATCCTTTATCTATGTCAGTAATGGCAAGATCACGAATGTTTTTAATAACGTTATTCAAATCTTGTCTTTGGGTTGATAAAGCTGATTTAAGCCAGCTTACTATTCCAGAGAAAAGCCGCCGGACGCGCCCCAGGAAGGAGGTGGGCTCTACCGGCGCCTGTGCTGTGCCGGTCTGCATCTCCCTGGCGAGGATCTTTCCAAGAATTTCTCTCCTAACAGCATTATCAAGCTCAGCTCCTTCATATACCTTACCGTATGTATTATAATACTGACCTGCATACTGGTTCCACTCTTCCGTACCTTCCACATCTTGCAGAACAGCCTCAACAGCATTCTGATCTCTGTATGCCTCTACAAGGAAGTGGGCTGTTTCTTCTACTAAATCAGATAAAGTAGCATCTTCACCAACTGCTATTACGTTATTAGCAATATCCGCCAATGCCTTAGCAGAAGGTTCGTGCCCGTATTTGGCTTGGTACTTCTCTATATAGTCGGTCATACCTATGACACTAACGCCAAGCGTTTTCAGTATCTCGACAATAGAATTTCGTTGGTCACGTTCCTGCCTGCTATAATCTGATACGATCTTAGCTTTAGTATCAGCATAAAGATCGTTATCTTCTAATATGAATGAAACTACAAGCGCATCAAAATGATCGTACTTGGCGTCCAATTCATTGTATCTTCCTGACTTAAGATCGTTCTTTATCTGTTCCCTACTAACCCTTTCCGTTCCTCCGGTGGCGAGTCTCATAGTTACCTTACTGTTATCCAACGAGCTTATGGTTATCATACCTTGGTCGTTCATGGAAACATCGGAACCAAAATGATTACGGAGCTCGGTGTATGATAAGGCTGAATTGAAAAGTCTAATTTGTCCTGTATAACCTTCTCCTGTAAGATAATAGCTTCTTGTTTCAGAATCGAATATCTTAGATCCTGACAAAAGACCTTTCTTTATAAGGTAGTTAATTATCCCGCCTTTTGTTGATAAAGAAGTAGAAGCAGAAGCGGTCATGACCGGTATAAAAGACTTGGGATTATTAAGAACATACTTTCCAGCTTTGTAAGTAATGTCTGCCACGCCATCCACGGTAGATTCTTGAACGGTTCCTGATAAGAATCCTATTCTAATATCATTCCCGCCAGAGCGAAGAGCTTCTCCGTAATCTTCAAATAATTGACTACGATCGTTCATGAAAAACAAACGAGGCTCTCCAGTCTGATACGTTACACCCACAGGATTAGAATCTGTTTCTGGTAGCTCTTCTGGGCTAAATATCTTAAGACCGTCTTTTATAACCATATAATTAACACCCTTATCCTGTACCACAGATACGGGAGTGAAGTCCGAAGATATAGCATCTTGTAAATACTGCCCGGCGTCTATTCCTGGTTCTTCCGGTACGGAAATACTTGATGGGATCATAGCATCCACCAACATAATATTATCACCCAGATCTTGGCTATAGAATCCGAAGCCTGATTCTTGAATCCCATAAGTTGCATCTGATTTTGATACAAGAACAGGATTACTCATCTTAGAAGCCTTATCCAGTACCCTTTCTCTATAAGCTTCCGGAATAAGATCAATGTTGGATTTAACCTTATTATAAGCCGGTTTGTTGATAGGCACTCTCTTTCTCCAGTCGCCAAAATCCTTTAAGAACTTATTAGAAAATACGGTTTTAAAAACAGTAGTAGCCCGTTCCCTGTTCTCCATAAGAGGAATAGATGCTATCTTATCAAACAACATAGACCTGTCCCCTGATCTGGTAGAGACAGAAACAACTTTCTTTTTATTATCTCTTTTAATAATACACGTTGATACCATGATAAAACATTTTTGTTATGAGACAAAGGTAGTTAAAAATCAAGCATATCATAAAAAATAAAGCCATCTAACTTCTCAGTCTGATGGCTTAAAAATGATATGAAAAAAAATTATAATCTGACGAAAAATCGTCAAGTTCAGCTTATATGTAATGCATGTACCCATCTCGGTGTATAAACCTTCCCGATTCAAAGCGCTCAATATCTTCAGGGCAAATAGGGCCCGAATCCTCTCTCCTGGCTTCAAACCAAAGCCCCGGCTTACGAAGTCGGCAAGTTATGATATAATTGAAGCAATTGTGCGTAAAATGGAAAACAGATCCTACAGGGAAATACCTATCAGCTTGAAATACGATTCTTTTTCGTTTAGTATCAAACGTGATATCCCCTACTATCTTAGCCACGTAATAGCTTCTGCCATTTAACGTTTCATCTGTCTGCGGTATCCAATAATAACCTCTTGCCATGCCACAAATATATAAAAAAAGTCGGACAAGACACATGCCCGACTTTATATTACTTTGATTCATTTTCAAACCGCTTTATAAGAGAAGCAATATCATCACCACAAATAAACATCATTCGACGTTCTTCTTTTGGTTTATGAGACACTGGAATGGTTTTGTTTATCTTAATCTGATTCGCCAGACCTCTACCTAAACGAATATCAACTTTTTTACCTTTCATGAATTATTTGTTTAAACAGATCAATTCCATCTATTATAATATGACCGCTTTGCATACGACCATTATTAGGATTGTAAAGAAAGTTGAAACCACTTTCTTTTTCCTGTCTTTCAAAAAAACTGATATCCTTTCCTCTACGGGCTCTTTCAAAAGCTTTCTTGAACAACTTGCCTCTAAAGGTCTTGACGAGGTTCTTGGTAGCGTTATTGCCGGCTCTTACCATTGCTTTCCTTGCCTGGTCCTCCGAGACAAAACTGCTTCGGAAAATATACGATGTTGCTGCTTGTATATCTTGCTTGGTGATCATATGACAAACATTTCTTTCAAGATACTGATATTTATTGCGTATATCATTTTCATTTCATCTTTATCATATACGTCAAAAAAGGATTTACTTAAGTCCTTTGAATCTTCGCTCAATTGAATTATGCAATTACCAGTATAAACCTTAAGCTTGTAATTATCGGAATATATATCATGCATGGTTTCAAATGTCTCAATTAAATTTTCAACAAGTGCTCTGTTAAATGAAAAAGATTCTTTACCATCACCTTTAAATGTGATATGATCTAAATCCCTGTTGTCAAATTCATACTTTAATTGATTGCCGTCCATCATATCATAAAATATTGACTTTCTGATTATAAATCCCATATTGTTTTATTTTTTAGTTAATACAAATCTTCTGAATACAACTGTTCTCTAATGGCATTTCTATCTACCACCATCTCCTGATTATTGTTTCTAACAAGTTCAGACGCTTCCTCTCTTGTTAAAAACCGATTCTTGCTTGTCAAAAATCCTTGAACACTGCGGTTTTTATGAGCTATTCCGTATGCCGCAAGTTGCGATATTATGGAACAGTGTCTCAATCCACAAAATACGGTTCCAGATGGTATATTTACTGGACCGTGAGGCTTGTTCTTGTGATCTTGAACCCATATAGCTGCACATACAACAATTTCCTTATCACACATAAATCAATAATTTAAAATACCGTTTTTACCAATATGCTTCTTTTCTTCTTCAGTAGGCCATTCTTTCTTGAACTTACCGTGCCACGTTCCAGGAACTACCACCACTTCGCCTCCCTTACTATATTCAATAGCGGCACATTCAGAACAAAGAGGCTTGCCTTCATATCCCTTTAGCGACTTATCGTAAATACGATTCTTACAAGGTCTTATAAGAGCCCAGTAATATGATGTGGCTGTATTATCTATACAGCCACATTTTGAACATACAAACAAACTCATCCCGCAATCTCCCAGTCATTAGACATAATATCATGTTCGGTTGGATTCCAATTTGATGCTACTTTTTGACCTGTATCTACCATCAATATATTTACGTCAAACATACAGATATACTTTTTACCCCAATCGATTCTTTTTATCTTACGACCTAATTTAAGCCGTTCTAAAGCCTGTTCGAATGTCATGCCACGACGAGGCAGTTTGAGATACTTTTTAAGTCTGTCGGCAGCTTCATTTGGTGTATGGCCATCGTATTCGAAAGCGGTTTCTCTTTCAGGAACATCAAACAAATCCCAGTATTTGCTTTCATAGTGATTAGATACCTGACCGGTAGGCAGGATCGCCATCACAATAAACCAATCATCAGAACCGAAGCATTTTTCTCCGTCGCTGTGTCTCCTTGATTTGCAAACTTCAACCTGTCCGCTTCTGGCTAATAGATTAAAGAAGGCAGCGTTATACAACATGCTATACCGATACAATTCATTGAAAGTGTGGTATCCGTCAGAGACTTCTCCCACGTCTACAGGCTTCTTGTTTTGAATACTACCCAAAATGTTCTCTATATAGAGCTGTATTTTATACATACCCATTTCGGTGTGGCCGTATTTGTTCAAGATATTATTGACATCGTATTGTATATTAAAATCTTTTTCAAATTCTACTTCAGGATGATTAGGATAGAAGTAGTCCACTGATGCTTCTAACACTGACTTTACGTGTTCTATTATCCTCGCAACATCATCATGTTTAAAAAAATGCTTAAATATTTCAACGAATTTAATATCTTCGTTGATTGCTGATTCGAACTCTTCTTTTGTCATTACTCTAACCACATCTTTAAAATCTTTTAATTCCATGATTTGTTTTAAATTAATTGTTACTATACTTTCTTTATCCTACAATACAAACCCCACAAAAACTCAGCGGAGAAACTATCCCATACATTATTCTTCTGCCAAAGTTCTACTTTGTTAACAAACCAAGACCATATGGGACCCTCATATGAAGAATCAGATGATGATCCCAATCCGATTTTCTCCATTTCATTCGCCACATCAGAATAAGGATCTAAATCGACTCCCCTAATCATGTTAATAATATCATCCTTGTCTAACGTAAATTGAAACCGCTCCTTGTTAGTAGGCGGATCTTGATTCAATTTACCAGTCGCAAGCCATTCTCCATCATGATACAATTCGGCAAGTTTCTTTACCTTATTTTTAAGAAAAGAATACTCTTGTATAACTTCCATAAAGTCAGTTTCGTTAGCTTTACCCTCTATGAAGATAACGGTTTTGCTTCCAGGTCTATGATCGTCTAAGCTTGCCGGGATTCCTAATATCGTCCATCCTTTAAACTCAGCTATCTTAAAACGCATAACGTCAAACACCTTATAGAAATCATCACAATCTACAGATTCTATTACCTTAATATCCTCTTCTGTGAATTTACCTCGTATCGGAATAGCGTAATGACCAGGACGGCCATCGGTTCCGAAATATGCGATTCTAACCATATTATATATAATATTTTAGTTGTCCTGAAATCCTATATTTACTTATATCATCGCACAGGTTACACCCTCCCGTACATCCACAAGCCGAACAATACGAATCTCTTTCTGCCTTCGATTTAGATTGGAAATCCCTTACGGCTTTAATCCAGGTAGGAGAAACTATCTTACCAGAGAAAGAAGGTACGTTTAAAAGTAGTGTTTTCATGATTTTGGTAAAACATTCATATAACACGGTACATCTACCACATCTCTTCTGCAAAGTCCCTTCTCAAAATAGGAAACCATATAAGTGCTTTTACCTTCGTAATCAGGTTTAGGATCAAAGCATTCAAAAACGAATCTTGTTCTACCTTCAAGATGACCAAACATGAAAACAAATTCGCCACCGTATCTTTTGTTAGCTAATTCTTCTACGGTCATAATCTGTCCCCTCCTAATCCTGAATTGATGCTAACATACTTGACACGGACATCATTTCCACGTCCAAGCTGACCCCAGCCGGGCGATGGCGTTCCCTTAGCCGGAGCAGGGACAACCCTAAGCCGAGACCAGTCCTGCTTTTGCCTCATGGCTTCAGCCTCTTTGTAATACCGGTTACATAGTTCTTGATCTTCGTAACCAACGTAATCTTCCTTATTTTCCATATAGAATACTTTTTCAACAAAAGTACGACATTCATGAATTAATTAGATTTAAAATAAAACAATATGAATTAAAATAAAAACCCGATACGTTAAAATCGCATCGGGCCTGGTATTGAAAAAAATAGGTTCAGATCTTGGGTAAAGATTCGAGCCAATTTTTAACATCTTTATATTTAGGGTCTTTGTCTATTCTATCTTTCAGTTCATGCAATGCTGAGTCCATAACCGTATTCGGTACGCCAATCAACTCTCCTATTAAATACAATGGGGTTTTATTTGATTTAGATTCGTGTGCCATATTCATATCCAAAAAAAAGTTATGTGAAACAAACCGGCCACGGGTATTCTATTGCCCGCCGACCGGTATAACATTTTTTTTATTCCTTTTTTTCCAAACGGGAAAAACGGGAATGCGGGAATCATATTTTTTACTATGGCTCCCGCACCACCGGAAGGGCCTGGGCCTGGATCTCAGGTCAGATCCTTCCAGTTTATTTTTTCGCCGAGGTAATCTTGCACGGCAAGCCATCTTATAAAGGCTACTCCTTCGGGAGCATCCGGATCATCCAAATACATTAACGTAGCTTTCACCAACTCGTTCTCACATTTGAAGACCTTCGGAAAACCATCCGAATAGTACATTGCAAAGACATATTGGACATCGCCCCATGTCGCTTTATCCGGCTTCTTCGCTCCGCACTTTTCAAAAATATCTTTTATTTCCGGCTGCTTCCAGATCCTCTTGGATCCATCGACGTTGACCATCTTCTTTACCGCCTCATCAGCAAGAGCATTAGAAAAATGGTAGCCGTAAGTATCTACATATTTCTGATAAGCTGGATCCTCTGCGTCTGCTCCTCAATAAGAACGACCTCTGCCACGTCCGCGACCTCTACGCATCTGAGGTCCGTCACCGTAGTATCTGTCGTCTCCATAGTAATCGGTCGGGTAGGATTCGTAACCCATCCTCCGGTATTCCCGGTCCTCCATTTCATGACGACGTTCGCGCTCTTCAAGCCTTCTTTCCCTTTCTTCCAGCTCGTTTTCGCGTTCTTCCATTTCCTTCATCTTCTCATGCATACCGTAATGATCATAAGGAGGAAGGAACCCGTGTCCGTACTCCATGTACGTCCCATCAGAACGACGGCTTCTGCCTCTGCCTCCACCTCGTCTGTCTTCTATCTCGTCATATCCAGGATATTCTCTGTGTCCTGAATTTAAATCATATACTATCATATTATACTTATTTCAAACGTTCTACAATCAACTTCTTTAAATCTTCGAATGAATCAGTAAGGTCATTCACCTTATTTTCTATACCAGCTATTTTACGATCCTGCTCTCTCGTTTGTTTGAATGCCGGATTGATGTCTTCTAATATAGATTCACAAGCCTCTATCTTGGCACGATGGGTATCTACGCTGTCTATTATGTCTTGACTGGTGCTTTTTATAGCATTCAGTTCGTTCATAATCGGATCTATGCTGGTAGATAATGTTATACCCATAGCCTTAGCCACATTCTGGGATTCCGGGACCGTATAGGTCTTGGTTTCGCCAGTGAGCTCTACCGTCAGATCCACCACGCGGGTCTGCATCGCCTGATACTGACCCGGCTGAGGAGGAAGATACCTGGGTTCGGATACGGCTACTACCTTTCCCAATTCGTATTTAGGTACTGTATTAGTATCAAGGGTATGTACCTGAAACCCCTTCTTCAAATCTGAAAACATGATCAAAATATTATTTAGGTGAAAATAGGGTGATGATCTCCATCACCCTACTGAAATCATTTACCTGCTTTAACTTCAGACGCCTGGGCTGCCGCTACTGGAACACAGCAATCCATTAATCTTAACACGCCACGAACTTTATTGAAGTACAGAAGGCGTTCTGTGCCATTTACCATAGCAGCACCCGTGACAGCTACGTTAATAGGATTCACGACATTCACTCCCGTAACCGGGCAACAGGTGTCGGACCCTACTGTTGAAACTGTGCTGTTTGCCGGGACCGCAATCTGTACCGGTAGAGCACTTCCGGCTGTGGGGACTACTTGCCTTATCTTAAGAAGGATAAGACCCTCACACGGAAGGGCGATCCAAGCCCGTGGGTTAATACCGAAGATTGTATTTGTCGTACTGACAATAACATTCTTCGTAACCATCTCATACAACGATCCTATTTTAGAAACACAAGCCATATTAGCCTCCTCTCTTAATAAAATCAGACAGCAGCGTTGTTATTGCAACATCCGTTGTTACATCCACATCCGTTATTGCAGCAACCTCCTCCGAATACCTGTCCCCAAGAATAAGCCTGGTAAGGAGAACAAGAGGGGTAGGCTGGGACGGCCGTCGGGCGTAATTGACCAACGATATTCTGGGTTTGTTGCTGAGATAATGCCGAAGCTGTCAAAGCCGCTTTTTCTTCACGAAGTTGAGCAATAGTGTTCTGCATCTCCCTCATTTCCAACTGACAGAATTTATCATTGATCATTTGCGTTTGCGCGTCAATCTTTGCCGACAACACATTGAAATGACCAGTCTCCTGCTCGCGGTTGTTTGTCAAACCCTGGTTGATATTGTTTTGCAGAATGTTGGTCTGCTCCAGCGTTCTTAGCTGATTGTCGAATCCTTGCTGAGTAATCATTCCCTGAGTCTGGCAAGTGCTTTGATTGATCAACGAACTCAGATTGCAGCAGCAAGAGCTGATTTGATTTCCGATTTCACAACCTTGTTGTTGAACTGCGTTGATAACAGCCTGAGAAGTCATACCTACCTGACCAGCTACTTTATCAATAGCACCCTGTACGTTGCAGATAGCGTTCTGAAGTTGAGTAGTAGAACAGTTCAAAGCAGAAGCGATCTGATCTATGGCACTGCGATTACCTTGAATTGCCTGCATCAGAAGCTCACGACCGTAATCGTTATTCAACTGAGCGGGTAAACCATTGGCGCAACAATCACCACCATTTCCAAAACCGTTACCGAAGCCGCGTCCACCCCACAGCCAGAACAAAACAATTATCCAGAGCCACCAACCGTTAGCCCCACCGAAACCGTCCTGGTTGTTACGACCATTCATCAAAGCCGCTACCAGATTCGGATCCATTTTATTACCACCTATCAAATTAGCAAACATGCCGGGAATCATTGAAAGAAGACCGTTAGTGGCTGCACCACCACCGTTAGCCCCGGCTCCATCTAAAAGGACGATTTTATCACCACCCATAATTTTATAGTATTTAATTGTTAAACATACGTGCATGAAGCACGTAACAAAGATCATGATTGCAGGGTGGAATACAGGTGTGTTTGTTTCCTATAGAAGAGAAGTATTTTCAGCAAAAACGGAAGTATAATACACAATAATTAATTTTCCCCCATTTAAGGGGAAAACCTGATAATCATAAACTTTTGCCTTTCCCATTTTGGGTAAAGCACTGTAAAACAAACCAGGGCCCGCATCACTGCGAACCCTGATCTACACTAATCTAAACTAATACCATGAAAAACTTAAATCTAAAAACTAAAGAACACACAAATGTATGAAAATGTATGGTTTTCACAAAGAATCTGTATCCTGTTCTTTCGTGTGATTCAAGACATGGGATATAGTTCTGATACTTAATCCGGTTTGATTTTGTATCAGATTATAAATATAGGATTTTGAAACTACAGTTCTTAATTGACCTAAATCATTCATAATGTTTTTATACATAAGATGAATGCTGTTATTACGTTTGATGGTACTGATTCTCATTTCCTACCGTTATTAGTTACGTTCTGTTCTTACCTTCCCTATTTTCTATAATCCCTTCCTGAAACTAATATTGCAAACTTAATAAAAATAATTCATAAACAACGAAAATCTAACTTTTCTTGTATGTTATTGATATACGTGCATATATAAGAAAAGTGAGACTTTCACAAGCCTCACTTCCCAAATTATAACTATGAAAAAACTATATTATATATATACAAAAATTATTTGCATTCTAATTTGTTAAGATCATCCAATTCAGACTTGCTTATGGTCATATCTTGCGTCAAGCCAGATCTGTTTTGGTATGGAGCGTAATCGGTTTCTACTGTCTTAGCCTTCTGGGTAGAATCGTATTTCACCTCCGATTCGGTCCCTGTCAGATTTTGGTAGATAGAGCCGGAACTACTTTCGCTTACTTTAGACCATATCTTATTACCTACTCTTATAAAATTATCATAAATACCTTCGGCTGTTATAACACCATCTTGCTCTACGATATTAGGGCCCGATTTTTCTTTTAACAGATACGGGTGCCTGGTGTAAAAATAGTGTTCAAAATCATTCTCGGCATACGAAGGGTCATACCTATCCAAATAAAACAATTTTGATAAAAAAGGGTCGGTGCTGGTCATGCTATAATCAAACAACATCAACCTGTCTTTTCCAGATAAAGATAATTCTATTGATTTCAAAATATCAGGATCATCAGAAATAAGACCCAAAGATGGACCAGATTTGAAGTCAAGATACTTATAGGCATTATCATATAATTTTGTTTTATGGAGTTTATTGTCAAGGTAATATTGGTATAAATCGAATAAGGATAATGGGTTTTCGCTATCTTGTTTTTTGTTCATGTACCGACTAAATTCCCGATCCACATCCGCGTAAGAAACATCAAGTACCGCCGGGTGCCCAAACGCCATCCTGGTCATTATCATGTCCTCCGTGTTCTGAGAATCCATGAACGATCTGACGTATTTTTTAATGGAATCCATGAGCGTATTATTATCTACGTTCCGTACTTTCTCTTTATCCAAAACGCCGTTCTTAAAACAAGATTCAGGATATATTTTAGCAGGAAAGTGAGTTAGGTTGTGCTTGGCTAACACTGTTGATATTTGATACATCTCGTTAAGATCATCTTTGCTGATCCTTTGATATAGATTATCTCCTACCTTAAGCAATGAATGTTTCTCAAATGCCTCTACTGGGTCTATATCGGATTCAGAATAAACGATATTCAAATTATCCATATACTCCGGTAATAATCCAAAATAATAATCTGTGCTATCACCAAGAACATCATCTATAGAAGATGCCAGCGTTGGAGCATAATTTACATCATTATGCCTGGCCACATAAATATCAAGATCCAGCATCAAATTATCTATCTTATTCAAAGATTCTTCTGTGCCATCATAAGTTTCCGATGTCCCTATTATATCTATGCCAAACCACGTACAAGCCTCTTCTATATCCCATATCATGCTTCTTAAATCGGATTCGGTGTCGGCATTAACCCTATGTAAATAAGCTGATATACGAGCTCTTAGGAACTCTATTTTGCCAGGATTGTAATAAGACAGATCTTGTAGCTTAGACAAGGATCTTCTCTTGCCTTCTACCATATCATCCCCTTCTATGTTTATTACCGGTATCTTTTCCATAGATGAAAACTCATCAAACATAGATTCGGCAAATTCTTTATCAGAAACGAATTTCTCAACCAGTTCAGGATATGAGTTTCTCAACGATTCAAAAGCAGATGAAAATTCAGAAAAGTTTTTTATGCCGGCTACTGTTTTACGCATAGCATAATAAAGCTCAGAAGGATTATATGGCACTTTTTTACCAAATTGGTTAAACACTCCCTTCTTGTAAACAATAGGACCATACTGATAGTCAACAGACATAAAATAATTATCCTTTTCCCTATCATGTTCGTTAATAGAACAATCTATTAACTTTCTCATGGAAATCGAAACCTCATTTAAAACAGAAGGATCGGATAAAATACGACTTATTTCTGTTTCATCATACAAACCGGATCTCCTTAATTTCTGCTCATTCAGTATCAAACTGCCATCTACATAAAAATCGAAGAGGATAGCATTAGACAATGAAGACGCATTGAAAAAATAATGAGTAGACAAAAGGAAATCCCTTACATCCTTAATGTCCTGAGCCGTTAAAGGATCAGCAAAATAAGTCTGACGCTTCATATACGACAGCACGTCTTCTAAAAGAGGTTCGCCATTGGGATCGGTATTAAATATCTCCCCTGGAGCCGGGTTATTCCAATGACCGTAATACGACAAAAAACCAGGAGTGTAAGCCTTAGCCCATACCTGAAGAGCCCGCTCACTGTTTCCTAATACCTTTAAGGCACTTTCGTAAAGAACGGAAGGCTCCCCGTTAGGAGCCTTAACCCGTTTTATTTCATTTTCCTTCTTTTCTATCTGACATTTGACACCCATGTTATGAAAAATATTAAATTCAATAAAATCTATTACATTTCTTTATAAGTTTCGGAATGTACCTTCTTAACAAAATACATTCGTAATCCTTACCGGGTTAAACAATAACCCTCTATCGATTATCCTACGAATTGATTCACAAGAATCACCGACTACTTTTCTCATAATGTTTAATGCTCCATTTACATCGGCATTAATGAGCTTTCCTGTAGAGGATTGAAATAATCCTCGTTTTCTCCTTTTTCCTAAATAGTTTTCATGTTTTCCTATCTTCTCAAATGCAAGAGAATCACATTTTGAAGTATATGATTCTTCATTGATAACTATTTCAATACCAGCTAATTCACATTTGTATTCTAAGTAACTAACTAATCTCGCAAAAGGGATTTGGGTAAACTTTTGGTTATTCTTTTTACCTATATTTACATTTTGTTTCCATCCCTTGTTATAGCCTACAACTAATTTTGTTATCTTGGAATCGATAAGTAAATCAACTATCTTTCTACTGATTTTATGAAAGACATCTTCTATGTACTGTTCTCTATCATAATATAATTTCTTTATTCGTTTCGTTATCCCTTTTATCTTTTGTAAATCTTTGATACTATTTAATTTAGCTAATGTCTTATTGAATAGCTTATTGTATGATTTAACAAATTTACCACTAAATAGAACAGTAAAATCCTCACTGATAAGAGTTGCTTCAATCCCTAAATCGATTGAAGCAACTTTCTCTTCCATACCTTTAGACACTTCAATATCTTTTACCTCATAAATGATTTCTATTTTATATCCACATGATGATGGTTTTATTCTAATCTGTTTGAAATCTTTTATCAAATCAGAATACTTCTCATATTGAGGAATGGGTATTGAAATATCTTTTGATAGGATTATTTTCCCATCTTTTATTTTGCAACTCTGGCTCGTGTAATACAAATTGAACTCAGAACCTCTCTTTTTGTAATTTGGAAGACCAGGTTTTTCCTTATACTTAGTTGGATGTTTTTTGTAATCTTGGACCGTTTTGTAATAACTTTTAATGTTTTTATCAATAATACGAAGAACTTGTTGAGAACATTGCGCTTTTAATAATTTGTAATTGATATTCCCATCCAAGTTCTTAGTATTCTTCATGATAGTATCAAGTTCAAAATAAGATAACCACTTATCTTCTTTAGAAAGTGTTTCTCTGAAAATATATAACGCCCGATTGTACAAGTTATTGCTAATCTTGCACAAAGATGATATATTTTCATTCTGACCTATGTTGAACTTATATACTAATCTCATGATTTTTTAATACATTAAATGCTGTTTACAAATCATACATCTAAGATACGAATTACATTTGTATTACAGAATAGAATCTATTATTTTTAATGTTATTTTGCACCATAGTGATAAATATTTTAGGCAAAGTTAATTATAAAACCGACTTATACAATGACGGATCCCAAACTCCTTCTATATAAATCTCTGGAAAACTCAAACTGCCATCACGAAGAGTGGTAACCTTCAAACTGGGAATGTTAAAAACAGTGCTAACATCACTAAACTCACCATTCAACTTAATAGCATTTCCACTATTATCAGCTTCATAATAATAATAACAATAATTTTCATTAAGACTCGGATCATATTCGTACCAATATGTTAGATCTTGCATATGGTCTTCTATATTACCAATTTTATTTCCACCTAATATAAAAATACCATTATTGCTATGATGATAAACCGTAGATTCATAATTACCATAATTCCAGTCACTATTAAACACTATATCACTGACATAGGAATCATGATCTTTTAATACAGGTCCTATATGTATATGAATTTTATTAAACTGACATACATAAGGTCTTTTCCCTCCAAGCCTTTTTATATCTTCATTGGATAACTTATTATAACATCCTCCCACGAAATTATCCGCAGCATTAAAAAATCTCCTTCTCATACTCAACACTCCTTATTTAACTCATTTATCGAATCCGAATTATCAGAACCTTCTACAAGATTCTTATTCCTATCTATCTCTTCCTGGCTCATGTTACTTATCATATTTTGTATTTTTCTACCAGATTGAAATAAAGAACGGATGAATGCGCTGGAACTTATCTTAACTCCAAGATCCGGTTTTGCCCTAAACGCTTCACCGGTACTGATATTATACAAATCATACACACCAGTGTTCATATAGAACTTATATACCCAATTTCCGCCGGCTTTCTTGTATCCTAACTTAGTAAGATCAGTCATACCCATTCCGAATCGGATTCCATTTCGAGCCATGATCTTATCAGATATCTGTTCTACCTTTGCTGGAACCGCCTCGTAAGCTGCGTCGCCACCATACAAGAAAGACTGGACTGTTACTCTATGGACCTGGACCGGGCTTTCTTCGGATATCTGTTGCTCGTTTGATACTGATTTAGGTTTGGATATATGGATATAAGGTTCGTGCATAAAAGTTAATCCATATTCAACATCATAACCACGCACCTTATTTAAACTCCTTATGGCTTTAGTTGTATTGGAATGAGCTATAGTGTCTATACCGTATCTTGCTTCCATACGATCCAAGATAATATTAACATCATTGCCTTCCCCATAAACCTCTGCACCTTCTATAAGTTCTGTGACACCGGACATCTCAGAGAGCAACCAGCCTAATACCTCTTCCGGATTAGAGAACTTATACCCATTTTCATTGTAATTATCTATCCTTCCTTCTTTAAATCCAGGTAATTCGACATCTCCTTTAGTCTCTCCATCGCTTCCGGGTTGTCCTTCTCTTTTTCCATTGCTCTCTTGATCGCCATCTTCCTCAGTGCGTACTGCACCGCCTCCTGTACTTCCTTCTTTTCCATCATTTAAAATATTATCTGATTCTGACTCTATAAACTCCACGACAGCATCATACTCTGGTATGCCGCTAAGGAAATCTGCTACGTTATTCAAAAACTCTATTTTTTCCTCGTTTGTCATATCAAGGCTTTCCACGGGCTCCCATATGGCAGGCAAGTTGTTTGATTTTATTGCAGTAGAAACATCTTCTACAGTTTTATTATCCACCGTAGGCAAAACTTTAGAAACCAAACTATTGATATCAGATTCCATTTTTTCTACTTCCTCTTTTGTGCCATATTCTTTTAGGGTATCCATGCCATTGACTCTAAGAGAATAATTCAAAGCCTTGCTTGGAACAAAATTAATATATTTCAAAAAGTTTTTCAACTCTGATATAATTTGTTCGTCAGATCTTGGCCCAACATAATCCTCGACTACCTGATCTGTTTGAGAACGAAGCCAAGAAACGTATTCTTCTAAAGTCTTACCACCTTTACCGGAAGGAGTGGATATTTTATCACCTACTGTTCCTTTAGGTTCTAATCCCATTTCCTCCTTAAGACTTTTAGGATTACCTCTCTCACGAAGAAACCTCAAGTCACCTCCTACAATCTTCCTTGCTATAAAATCAAAAATATTAGCATAAGGCGGCAATCCCTCTTTTTCTATATGAGATTCTATTTCACTCAACATAATAGAGAAATTTTTCCTGGAGGTGCGCTTCTTGCCAGGTAAGGACTGCGTAGCTTGTGCCGCAGGAGCCGGCTGAGCTGGTGGCGCCGGCCGAGTCCCCCGGACAGGGTCTTCCTCTGGCATTTCATCTTCGTAAATATCCACATCTTCCTTGGAAGTAACGGTCTTACCCTCATCGGAGAAAGGGAGATCATCTTCTATAAGTGATTTAGGTCTGGAAGATGATTTACCAAACTGAATCCTGATCTTAGGAGCGACAAACATCTCACCTTCGAAATCTATTCCAGATTCTACTTCAGACATCACAATGTCTTTCACACTCCTACTTCCATCTTCTACCCACTTAACAACATCAGGAACTGTAGATAATTCTTCTATAGCCTCACGAGCTTTTCTAAGACCTGAAATAGGATTCAAATACGATACTTGATACGAAGCCGGATCAAGACCTAACTTGGTTAGATACGCATTAAGATCTTGTATGTCATCTTGACCCATCTGTAGCAATTCAGAATCACCAGATTCAAGCAGCATATCTATAAAAGACATCCATTTCTGCCCTTCCTCTGATTCTACAGAACGTAGGCTAACTGGGAAAAGATAATTAAGACCGTTTTTACCTTTGATGACGACTACCGGAACTCTTACATTTTTGTAATTATTCCCCTTGTCATTTAATATAGAATAAGCAAATGGGAAGCCTGTGTATTTAGATCCGTTCTTAAGCACGACTTTGCCATTTAATACATATCCAACATCAGATACTTTTTCAGCACCTTTTTCGGTAATAGGGAGATTTTCTATCTGGCCATATCCTTGACCGTTCACCTTCATGTTAAACACCGGTCTTCCGGGAAGGGTCTGGGCAACAACATGCGTGCCGACGCCGATGGTAGCCGACCGGCCGGCGTCCTTCTTCCACTTGTTAAAAGCCGTTCTTCTTATTTTACTTATACCATCTATGCCTCCTGTATCAGCTTTTACAACAGAAACGAATCTGTTCCCACTCATGACCTTGATAACCATATTGGACACCAGTTTATTCTCAGCAGATTCTATTCTTTTTTTATCGCCGGACTGAACAGCATCATTGTATTCGGCAAAAAGAGACTGATTATAAGTATCATTTACATCTATTTCGAGATTAACCTTATCTCCTTTTTTCAAAGAAGATAATGCTTCCTGATCTATTTTATCTACCTCATTCTCTCCGAATCCGACACCCGTTCTGTACGGAACCAATTCATCTGAATCAAGACGCTTATAAACCAAAGAATAGGAATTACCCACGTCCTGAATAGACACGTCTGTGTAACGGTTAAGAACACGAGCCGATTCTTTGTCTATAGACCATCTCGCATGATAAGGCAGTTCAATTATAGTAGCCGTTTCTCCACCTATGTTAAGAGAATACCTTTTAGTACCATTAGCGTTCGTTTCAGAGCTTATTTGAATAGGAACCAATGATTTTATAGAAGATATAAATTTATCGGCTCTAAGACCCGCAATTTCATACCTTTCGTTGCCATCGTTGGATATTCTTCTAACCATCAACGTCTCTGGATTTTGGGCACTATCTATGTTAGCTCCAGGCGTATTATCGGATTCATCTAACTCATTTACAAGAGAATCTATATTGGTATCATCCTCCCCAAAATTACTTAACGTAGATTCGGAAATACGACCTTTATCAATAATCCTGTTTTGTTCGATATAAGGAAGGAGATCTGTGATGTTTCCAACCTGGCCAAGATCTTCTATGGTAAATACAGAATCGGCAAGCTTATCTTCGTCAACCTTCTCCCCTTTATCCCGTCTGTTCATTATATCAACATACGAAGAAATAGCATCATCAAGTTCCTTCCTTTGATCTGGTTCCAAATTGGATTTAGCCATATCAATAATAGCTTTATTATCCTCATACACAGATCGATGTTCAGTAAGTCTCCTAACTTTATCTGATAAATCTTTTATCATCTTAGCCGGACTATCACCAAGATTTGATATATAATCATCAATATCCTGTTTATACTTTTCATATATCTCCTTCTCCCTTGGAGATAAAAGATCTTGATTACCTGTATATATCTTATCTACGATACGTTCTTTAACCTCTATAGGTGCAGACAAAAGATCTTCCATTGCCGACTCATAATCAAAATCAGACAATATATCTTCTTTCGGCTTCTGAGTTATACCATCGTTTAGATGACCAAATACTTTCATGGTAAATGCTTCATCTGAATTTATTTCTCCATTATTCAGAAGCTCATCTATTTTTTCATCCAAACTGATATTATTATCCTCTGTCTGGTAAAAACGATCACTTTCTATAGATTTAGTATTAGAAGATACCATATCATTTAAGAACTTAGAAAATAAAGAAAAATCATGTCTCATGAATTTCTTATCCTGTATGGAGTTCATAAATGACCGTAAAACCTTATATTGGGTAATGGCTTGCTGGTATTTCACCACCATATTTCTTAAATCCTCTGCTTCTTTCTTTCCTTTATTATTCTCAATATAAGTACTTAAAGAAGCTACAGAGTCATAAGCCTTCAATATATCTTCAGCAGTTATTGTTTCGGATTTAAACAACTCAAGAGCTAATACTCCAGGATCAAAAGAATAAAATACTTCTTTATAACTACTAAGAAGATCTTCTGACAACCTTCTATATTCCTTATTAAGATTATCGTATTTAATAGTTTTTTGTTTTATAGCCTCTGCTTCGGTATCATTGCCATCCTCTACTCTTCTCGGAGTTGTAGCCAACCTCTCTATTTCAGCATTCAGATCATTAATCTCATTACGCAATTCCCTTAACTGATTAGCTGTATCAAAAGCTTGACTTGATAATGAATAAAACGTATTTATATCATCAAACAAATTATTGTCATTTACATAATCAGCAATATCATTTGATGCTTGCATTGCTATATCCTCTGCATCCAACCCCTTAAACACAGCATTAGCAACATTAGATCGATAAAGATCAGATGAAGTCTCAGCAGTAATAGCCTCAGCAAAAGAAGAAGCTTTTTTATAATTGGCTAACTTCTTATCAAAATCTTTTATAATATCTTCCTTGTATTTTTTAACAGTTTCTTCATCTACTTTCATTTCAGAAGCCAACTCACTTTCGTCAAGGCTTTTAACCATTGACCTGAAATTGTTAGCCGTATCCTCTAACATTCCCATTCTGTCAGATAATTCAAATTTAGAATAATAATCTGATTCAGGATCATTCATTTGAGCATTAAATTCGGCTAAATTTCGCATAGAGTCTTTTACAGATTGAGAAGTAAAAGCATTATTACTATTAAATTTCTCAACATCAGTATTAATAGTACGCTCTTTATTTCTCCTTTCATATAAACCAAAAGCACCATTTCTGGCTCCAAATAAACCACCAATCAGGGATCCTATACCAATCTCTTTCAATCCTTCTTTGGTTGTAAATTGTTCAGCTATGGCCTTAGAAAAAGAATCAACTATAGAAGACGTAGCATCAAGATACGTCTTATCATATCTTGATCTAATAAAATCTTCTCCCATGCGCTGAGCAACACCTTGCATGCCTTCCTCCCATACACCTTCAGATATGGGTCTTTTAGATACATTCCAAATAGTAGCTAAGGATTTCTGGAATAAATTTGCTTTTACCGTCTGTAATCTTCCAGCATCACCCGCTACCTTCTTAGTCCCTAATCCAAACAAATAGCGATCTACAAAACTCTTTGATCCCCTATATGTGTTTGATACACCCTTTAATCCAGGTATGTATTTAGAAGCAAAACCAGTGTCTACTCCAAGATATTTTCCCAGAAGAAGATAATTGGATAATCCAACTATACCCATATTAGCTAAAAATATGCTGTTTGCCGTATCGGAAATAGAACTCTTAAATTCAGCCATCTCAGACTGATTAGGATTCCGACCATACATATTTTTAAAATATTCCTTGTATTTACTTTCAGAGTCTTTCATAAAGGACTGAGCCTCCACGGCAGACTCCCAGCCGGCGCCCACAAACGTATTTACTCCTACCTTGGCCATATTACCTATAGCCCTGCCGTACATCGCTCCTGCCCTATACGCTCCAAAAGCAGATTTTACAGCACTTGCCGCAATCTTAGACGCCGCCATCTTTCCGGCCACCCTCATCCCTACTTTAGCACCAACAGCTCCAAGACTTGACACACCCATCCCACCTGTAAGGTAGGCAGACAAAATAGCTCCTGTCGTAAACGATAGACCATTTCCAATAACATCATTAAAAATAAAATTTGCAGTTCCAAGACTCTGCAAAAATCCCATATCACGTTCTTCTCTTGTATAATAATGAGGAAGAGAGTGGTTTATTCTTTCATCTATATCATTTATGGTTCGTGTAAAATCATTGTCAAATGCAGAAGATAACGTACCAGTCTTTATAAGATTATACGCAGCCGGGATAATACCTACTACTCCTGATACACCATATAATGCTGTTTTTGTGACAAGCTTCCCTATGCCATTAACAGCCTTATTCCAAGTAGTTTGACTTCTTCCGTAATAATCTTCATTATCCCTTCCTGGCATATAACTTTTAAACTTTGCAAGACCGATGTTCCCATCGGATAAAAAGTCATATGCTTCATCTAACTTAATAGTTCTTCCTTTACCAAATACACCAAAATCAGCAGCAGATGACTGTTGATTACCAGCTATAACCTCACCATAAGACGTTTGTTTACCAGAATAAGTATTCCTTGATTTATCTTGAATAGATTTTATCATGGAATTTAACTTATTATAAGACTCCTCTTTCTTCTTTCTTGGATCATCTCCACCATTCAGAGCCGATTTTAGTCCAGAAAAAGATGTGTCTACATCAAAAGAAGTATCTATTCCGCTAATATCATATCCTTTTTCTGAATCATCATCAGGATTTATGGCTGATACCGGGGGAGTATATGAACCTACTTTCATCCTCTCCATCTCTCTTTTTGCTCCCTCAATAAGAGAAGATTCTTCTTCATATCGCGTAGGAACTCCGGCATTATACCCTCTCAATCCAGTAGATGGTAAGAAACCTGATTTCTCTACCAATGTCTGTTCCTTATTTTCCATATATTATTCCCTATTTACACTATTCAACAACTTCATCAACTTGCCGTTTTTATTCAAAGACGTAGGCAAATTACCTCCTTCTTTTGCTGCCACCATATCCTTAATCTCTTCTGTTATGGCTGCCACAACAAAATCAACTATTTTTTTCTGAGGCGCAACAGCAAGTTCTTTAGACACATTATCCGCAAACCATATATTAGGAGTATCAAACGAATCTATTAACTCAGGTTTACCATTCTCCATAAGATAAAGCCTTGTCTCATATCCATAACCGTAACTTGTCTTAGGATCATAACCTTCAACCTTTACACCAAGCTTTCCACTGTTATCCAATATATCTTTAGCTGCATTAAGAAGCCAAACCTTTTGTTCTGGCATATCATCTAAATTATTACCAGATTCATTTATCATATCCGATAACACTTTCATCATTGAAGATACAGAAGCATAAGCGGGTGATATATCTGAATTTTTAAGCATCTTCGGATACCACATATTGGTATCACTTCCAAATGTAGGTCTTATAATACCACTTTCATATCCACCTATATCGACGGAAGGAGTATCAATACCAGGATCTATGCCATTATTTATCAACTCTGTTTCAGATACCTCAACAATATCTATTTCCTCTCTTTCACCAGTATGATTAGCAACCAAACTGTAAGTCTTCTCTCCATTGTCGGCTATTCCCGATTCTGTCAAAGAAAATGATTCAATAGTTGCCGATGATGATTTCGATTTACCAACAGGATGCTCTGCCATTTTCTTAGTAAATAGATCCCTGAGAACCCCCATCTCTCTATAACCAGCCTCCTTGGAGGTTAATTTGGTTGAATACGTTACTGTGTTAGGTGAATACAGTTCGAGATATTCTTTACGTATCTCATTTATACCATCATCTTGAACCTTAGTTATTTGATCAGCTATATTAATATCACTTACTGCATAGTTTCCAACACCCTCCATTCCACTAATAGAATACAGTGCATTAAAAAACACCTTTTCTTCACCATCCGAGAAACTATTTTTTACATCATCGTATTTTTTTAAGAAATACCTGCCACTTTTGCTATCCCTCTCAAATACTTTAGATAAATCAATGCCATCATTTTTCACCCTCTTTCTTATAGTAGCTATATCAGCAGGCGAGAATCCTTTTTCATAATATCTTACTCCAGATTCTACATCGCCGACTGTACCTCTATTTTTTCTTAAAATATCATTAAGGGATAACGCTGTAGCATAGGCTATATATTCTTCGGGTTTACCTCCTTCCTTCTGCGCGATCGCATTTGCTATTTCAGATACAATATTATCATAAATCTTATTCTCCTTCTTAATTCTATCATTCTCTATATCCATCTTGTCTACAGCGCTATTAAGCTGCATATAAGCATCTGTGGCAGCTTTTCTCTCTGCCATAGGTAGCTTATCAAACATATCATTAGAAAGACCTCCATTGTCCTTTATATACTTAAGAAGTTTTTCTTCATCCATAAGATACTTGTATCCTGATGTTTCATCCGTCATATTTCTTGATATGGCAGCTTGAATATTTTTCATGTTTTCAGCACCAAGGGCCGTAGATAGTCTACTTCCGGATGTTACAAGATCTGTATATGCCTTATTAAACTTCTTATGAGTTTCTTCTGATATGCTAATATTTTTAGTTTCGATAGGATTAGCTGAAATAGTTCCACCAGAGTTTGTGCCAACGCCCACCTGCATGGCTCGGCTTCCAGCTCTGCCGCCTGCCGCTCCTGCACCAGAGGACATAAGTTTTGCTATTCTGGCTTCATTAAGCCTATTCTGCATCTTCAGACGTTCTTCGTCTAATCCAAATCTGGCTTCATCCTTATTCTTACCATATTCAAACTCTGCAATATCCCTATTTCTTTCATATTCAAATTCTATCTCCCATTTTTCGAAATTCAAATTAGCTAATCTTTCCCTCTGATTATATTCTTTGGTTTTCCAGTAAAGCTCGTCGGCTTTGATTATGAAAGACGAATTATCATAAGCATATGAAGCAGCAGCATTATTAATAAAATTATTTTCAATAACCTTCATCGCTCCAAGATACGGATCGTAAGTCCTTTCATCCATTCTGCTAAATTCAGATTTCATGGAAGCTATTTCAGATTTGGCTCTCTTTATTTCATTTTCAACCATTTCTTTCTTTGCAGGATCAGAACCCAAACCGGAAAGATCGGCAGTAAGAGCATCAACATACCTCTGCTTATCACTTATCTGCTTATTCATAAAACCAAGAACAGAATCATACGAATATAAAGAGGGATTAGAGTCTACCATGTAAATAGCCTCCACCTGCATCTGCTGCCTTGCTTTATCTGATAACCCTGACAATGCGAAAGAAGCTATCTGTTCAGGAGTAAGCATATCCTTAGTTACTTCTTGTACTGCCCCGGTAGGATGACCATCCTTGTCAAGAATAGGAATCTGAACTTTAGCTCCTTTATGAAGCTTGCTTATAAAATCTATCCTATCTTTTAATTCCTTATTATAATCAGTATAAGGAGTATATTGAAGAGGAGCAAGACGGGAACCAGCCTTTCCATCATTCACCCATTCATTATACGGCTTTAAAGCCGCATAAGCATTCGCAGAAGAATAAAGTTCTGGATTATTTATTTGTAAATCAGATAGCATTTTATGCATTCTCCTGCCTTCTTTTGTGCCGGCAATCGCGTTAATGACCGTATCATCCAACACTGAACTGATCTCTCCTTGTATAGCTCTCGTAACACCATCAGAAGAAAGATCCACGCCTTTGAATTTTTGATTGATGTTAGCAATCACACCTGACATCTTATCTTCCATATAAGCGCGGGCTTCAGGCTTATCTATCTCTTGACCCATAAGATAATCTACCTGGGTATAGATCTTTTCACGAGCAGCATCAACCTTCTGCTGTTTGTACATCATGACGTCCTTAACAAGATCTATGTTGTAAGGACTAACATACGGGGCATATTGCCTTAAAATACTATACTGTGAAGCCACTATTTGGTCCTCCTTCTTCTTTTATTTTCGTCATCTTCTTCATTTAAACTTCTCAAGTAAGGTGTAGAATAATCACCCATATTCATCACATCCTGATTACCTTGAACGTAAATAATTTGGCCACTTGGAAGCATTCTCATATTCGGAGCTATGGAAGCTATGGTATTCAACGATGTACGAACATTGAACTTATTCTGTATTTCGCTGTTTATGCTATCATAATAACGAGCAAGATTTTCATCCCTTATAGCCATAGCCTTCAATAACCCAGATTCATAACGTTGCCTTTCCGCTATGTTCTTATCGTCTGTCTGAACATAAGCCATTTCATTGAATCTATCAGCTTCGTTTATTTGCCTTGCATTATTGAAATTTACTTCGTTAATGTACTTGGCTATATTGCTTCCGGCTATGGCGTTCATATTAGCCAGAATAGCGGAGCGCTGGGAGTCGGGCACGTCACCTACTGCGTCCAACTGAGCCGATGTAGCGCGGTTGAGCTCGTTGATATACTGATCAGCAGATTGAAGAACCGGGTCTATTCTCGGAGCCTGATGCCTTTCCAGACCTTCTATCTCCAAGCCTGTATCGAGCGTTCTCAGCATCTCCGGGAAAATAGGACCGAACGCCGCCGGTCTGCCCTGTCCTTTAGGTCCGTTGTCTTCAACCACCTCCTCTGTATCGGTGTCGGTTGCAGTCGTAGGCGTACTTGCTTTCGGTTTTACCTCTATCCTTCCAGTAGATCCAATCTTAGGCGGTGTAAGGCCTGGTGCTATGGGACCGGCCTCAATAGGCTTCATTTCTGGTTTAACAGACTCAAGAACGAAGTCTATTTCCGGCATTAACCCACTATCTCTTAAAGCAACAAACTTATTATAATCGGAGCCCAGAATCTTCTTAGCGGCATCAGATTTATCACCAAATAAGTCAACATAATTCTTTATCCCTTTTTCGTTTAACAATCTTTTTTGCTCTGCCGAAACAACGTCCAACCCATAATAAGAACGAGTAGCTGTTGTCTGACCAAACTTATCATCTACGGCAAATGAATTATAAGCCTGATTCCCTCCGTAGCTTCCGGCGTCCTGGCCCCAGAATCCGTATTCATCTCTGAATTTCTTGGCTGCATCAGCATTCGTAATAGCGCCTACATCAGCTAACGCCCACAATGCATTTAATTGCCTGTTGTATCCTTTCTGGAAACCTTCTGTATCAAAATCACCATCCGTATTGTACTTGTTAGCCCATCGGTTTATGTCGAGCAAATTAGATACCGCCTTATCATTTACCCTGCCGTATCCTAAATTGCTTCTATGTTGGAGATTCTGGTTGGCATTGACACTGGAATCAGGATTAAGAATCTGCTCACGACCACTAACATCAGATACAGTCATATTAAGAGTTCGTCCAAATAACTGATTGATAAGCTTATTGTAGCCAATAGCATTCTTTCTAAGTTCCTCCAGCTCCTTCTGAGTAGGTCCACCTTCAGCCATTTTTCTGGTTTGCTTAACATACTCGTCATATATCCAGTTCTTAGCATCTGATTCTGCAATATTAAAAGCCTTAGCTTGTTTCTTTACCTGATTCAGATCAACAACCCCGCCATCCCTAAAAAAAGCATCTATCTTTTCTTGGCGCTTGGATTCCTCTTGTTTGTTATAGACAATATCAGCAAAAGACCTGAATTGCACCTCAAGTTCGTCTATTTCCTTTTGATTATCATTTACGTACTTGGAAAGAATGGACTTATTCAACTCAGAAGTATTTTTATCCTTAACATCCTTATTCTTTTCTAACCTCTTGAAAACACGTTCCTGATCATCATACTTTTCGGACAATCCTATTTTTTTCTTATATCTATCAAGAAGCGTAGCATACGTATCTTTTTCCGTAGCGCTAATGCCATAATTTTCCCTTACGTAAGAAGCGAAATCATCATCGATAGTACGGTAATCTGAAATAATATGAGCTTCTGGCAAATCAACGGGAGTGCCACCGTCTTCATGCCTGTTGCCTTTTGCCTCCATAGGACCAACATCATCCGGAGTCGAAACGTATTCTCCTTTTTCTATCTCAACATTAGCATTATCCTCCATAGATTTAGGAAGAGGGTAAATGTATTCTCCTGTCAAATCAGACGTATCTATTCTCTGACCATTTCCAAGATTAACGCCACCGCCTTCACGTTCCCATCGGATAAACTGCTGCCGGCGCTCTTTTTCGAGCTTTTCCCTTGCCGCCTGCTCGTCTCTGCTGGCTGCATACGCAGCAGATGAAGCTCCCATGATATTACGAGCAAGACCCATGCCAAGGCTCAATCCAGAAAAAGCAGCCTGTGCCACATTAGCGCCGACCTTATTACCTGCTCTTATCCGACCAAGACTTGTACCGAACATTTGAGCTCGACCTCCAAGATCAGGAGAATAATAAGGAGCAGTCATAGGATCCAGAGGATTCCCATCTTGGGAACGTTTTTCTTTAGAGGAATCAGAATCAACACCACCTACATTCATTGCATTATCAACGACTGATTTCTCTACGTTTTTAACCATACCCCTATTATCAGCGAGATATCCTGCATATCCTGCATATCCTGCATCATGATTTTCAAAAAACGGATCGGATGTAGGCATACTACTAAATGGATTTATCTCCCCCTCCTCTGTTTCTAAAATCACATCAGAAGGCATATATATATTCTGAATATCAGATTCACCCCATTTATTAACAGGCGTTCCATAATCAAGAATAGGCTGAGTAGAGGATACATTAATATCCTGTTTCTTATCCTGAACACTACCGCCAGGAGCGAATATCGGACGATTTTTTATGATTCGTAATTTCATACTATCTTTTTTCACAAAGATAAGAGAAACGAACGAGAAAATCCAACGTTATGGGATACGTTTAAAAATCAATCATGTACGGCAGACAAACCACCCGAATCAGGATCGTACTTAAGACCGCATGCCCGGCGATAGTTCTTAAGCGCTCTCCTATACAAAAACAGCACCGTCTTGGAAACTATTTTCTTCATAGATTTGGTTAAAACCTCTTCTGTTGAAACAGACATCAGACAGCTATTCAAGAACGACCTGACATTGGAACCGAACAAGGTCTTCACCATTTTTCTAAACATTCTAAAAAGATATGATGCAGAAAGAGACTTTAACCCATTGCGAACCAGTCTCTTATTCAAATACGAAACAGCCTTTTCAGATAGACAGAGCCTATTCTTTCCTTCGCTATCTACCTCTGATGAAAACCACGAATATAAAGTGGTAGGATGTTTCTTAAGGTGATTGATGAAGGAAGTCATTATCCCCTCTTTTAAAGCCCTTTTGTGGGCTACGCATGCAGCAATCTTCTCTTCTCTTTTTAAAGAGCTGTCAAGGCATCTAAACACCGTCCTATCGTCTCCGATGAAATACTGAGGACGTTCTTCCTTGAACTTAGCCCGATAAGCGGCATATCCTTCCTTACGAAGCATATCTATCTGAGACCGGATATAGAACCTTACACACTTTTCTTCAGCCTCTTGCACGCTTTTAAGATAAGGAACTGACTTTCTCCCATATCGAAGATAATCATAAACCATAGCCTCAATAAAGTCATTGTACGGAAAGAATCTTCCAAATCCAAAGTTCCAAACTATGAAACATCGCACTCTATCTTTCCAGTAATCAGATATGAGAAAATTACTACAATATCTCAACTTCCTGTTTTTCTGATAGAAATGATGAGTATGTTTGTCATAAAATAGATTAAAATATCTCAAATTGCCTAAACACTGACCGGCTGGACGGCGTACTACATTGTACCCTAAGTTGCTGAAGCTATTGTATATAACTTCTATCGGAGAGACCTGCTCTTTCTTGAAGAGCTTGTCGTGTAACTTGTGAGGATTCATTATTTCAGTTATTTTTGTCTCCATATTGTTTTTGTTGTTTAGTGCAAATATATGATTTTATATAAAAAGAAGAAAATGCACTGCCTTGTATCCGGTTTGAGAGAAATAGGATACAAGGTTTTTTATTTTATGACGGTTTGAACAAGAGACGGGAAAACGACTCTGAACGTAACCGTCTGACCGTCAGGAGTGGGACAACAAATCTTGAATTAAAACTACGCCTATGAATAGTCTCCGTTTTCCTTAATATTAAGACCATTTTCAATGATCTTACTCATTATATTATTTATATTATTTTATATACTTTACCATTTATTCATATAATTGTTTACAGTGAATAAACTTAACGACCGAAGGGAGTTAAGTGAGTGAACGGATTGACAAATTACTTTTTCCGTCATTGTATTGTTCGCCTAATTGTGTTAAAAGATTGAGTATCGTGACCGAAGGGAACGATGCGAAAGAACTTATAATATTTAAAAACGACTGAACCTATCGACTGAAGGGAGATAGGTGATGGAGTGACGTTAATAGTTATATTAGGTAGCCAGTGGAGAATTAGGCAGGCTGGTAGGCGAGACGGGCGTCCATGCCCGTCAGGACAGTGGAGGTACGTAGGTCTGTTCTGTTAAACCAAGGCGATGATAGTTCCATCCTTCACGAAATCGCACAAAAAAGCCGGATTATCTTGATATCGTTCTTCAACCTTCGGTATCCGCATAACAAGTCTCAAATCCGGCTTCGCTTTATTAATATGAGAAATAAAATAATTGTTCTAATTATCAGTGACGCCTTTAATGCGAAGCTGAATATTGGGAAGCACGGCATTAATCAAAGCCATTTTCTTATCCTCTTCGCTTTCTTTTTCATGCTGTTTATACATCATGCTGTAATCACTGTCATCACCATCCTTTTTCCCGTCTAACGTCAGTAAATGATTTATGATGTCCTTACCATACGTTTCAGTCCATGTACGGAATCTCTCTTCCTCGGACTGTCCCTCCTGGGACGGGGCTTCCGGATTAGGGAGGGTGGCTGCCACTTCTACCTCTGGAAGTGTTACCGATGCTGCTATTTCAGCATCATCTCCGAATCCCATTTGACCATACGAAGATACGGAATTTTCTTCAATTTCCAAACCAAGATTTTTAGCAACTTCCATAGCATAGTTATAACGGTCATCATTTCTTATAACACTCTTATGAGGGCGCCCTGCTCCTTGGTTCCAAGCTATTACAGCATCTTTAAGGTTATCGGCGTTCATAAAGTCCTGCCGGCTGTAGTTGTAATACCCTGGTCCTTCTTTTCCTTTTCTTGTGTATAAGAAATTAGAATATCCGGTCTTTCCTTCGTATTCGTCAGCTAAGAACTCAAGTTGGTCTTTGAATGTGGGTGTAGAATGACCTTTCTTTTTAGCGTGCTTGAATAGCTTATCCATGCGCTCATTATGCCATTGCTGTATGCCGTATGATGTTCTGTTGTCTCCGTATATGTCATCTTTAAGACCGGATTCAGCCATAAGATTACCTATGATAGCGAGCGCTTGTATTTTAGACATGCCTCTCTTATTAGTAAAGTATTCGTATGCTTCACGTTGTTTATTTACAACACCACCTTCTTCGTATTTCCTTACAAACCTTTTAGGTAAAGCCTTGTCATTATTTCGAAGAACACTACCTTTCTTAGGATCGTATTTGATACGTTCCCTTATTCTAAGAGGAACATCCCTTTCCGGTATGATGTCTTCCGCTATCTTTTTTCGGCTAAAATCATAATCATCCTTCACATCTAACATACCAGCATCCGGATCCCATCTTACACTGAAATTCTTCAACGCACCTAATCCGGAAGCTTCGTTCACTTTTTCAAAATTGTCACCATATACTTCTTCTCTAAATGGACTTACGCCTTCATTTACTAAAATCCATTTTCCTGGATTTTCAAATATATTTTTATTTAGTTTATCAAGGACCTTCTTATAATCTCTTATTTTTAGTTTACTTTTTTCATCAGCATTCTTATATGCCTCGTCAAGCATATTGTTCATATACTCTTTATCTAATAAAGATTGTATCAAAATAGCCTGTTCTTGAGGCAATCCTACATACTGAGCATCATTATCATCGTCATCAAAACGATACTTGCTTGCCGGCAATCTACTTATATCTCCATCCGTGTAAGCTTTCCACATTTTTTCTTCAAAATCCGTGGCTGTATCTTCCCCTGATCTCTCCCTATTAGGATCCAACATTCGTTTCATAGTAGGAATAAAATCGGCTATTAAACTAATAGGATCAGTGTCTAATATCGGATTAACGGATTCATACCACTTATCAGGATCAGCGTTATTGGATATACCAACTGATTTCATATTCGAATCAGATACCCTGACCTTATTTCCGTCATATCCTCCACCTATATAACCTGTATAACCATATTTAGCTTCCACATGGCGAGCGTCTTCATACTTTGAATCATTAGTATCTTTTTCTATAGATTCGTTCTCTACAGGCTTGTCTTCAATCAGGACATAGTTACTGTCATCATCCACCGTCCAGGGCCGGTCTGTCGGAGTAGAGAACACCCGGCGCTCGAAGGCACGGCGTTTCTTCTGGCCGCCCATACCTTTCTCGTTTTCATTGTGGTTTATTTCTTTCACTGCCTTATCATAATCACCTTCTTTAAGGTATTTGAAAAGCATTGGGCTTTTAGAATACTCTGGTCCTCCTGTATTGTAAAACAAACTAAACAAAGCATCTCGCTGATTATTGTTTAGATTCTTGAAATTAGGAGTTCTTCGTATAAATTCCGGAACAAACGTATTAACTACACCTTCAAATTCCTTATCGGCCTCTTCTACTGTTATACCATTCTTGTATTTTTTAAGAAGATGAGGAAGATGAAATCCGTACCCGATTGTTATATTTCCCTTCTTATCGTCATATAATTCAGGCTCAAACTTTTCCCACGATTTCAAATATTTTAGGATATTTTCTGAGGGCTTCCAATCTGATTTATTCTTCTTTGCCATCTTTTTCTTCCTCTAAGAATCCAAACATTTCACCTGCGCAGTTACCAACAAATCCAGCTATGTAAGCTGCGTGTTCATCTTCTCCCACCTTAAAACCAAGAGACATATTACAATGTTGGCATACCGACATAGCTGCATGAAATGATTCATGACATATGTTTTGTATAGTCATATCATTCTCACTTTGAAAATTCCATAATAACTTAAAAGCTCTATCATCTCCCTTATCACGAACAAGATTCATAAAAGAGACTTCTGAATCTAAATCGCCTTCATCTCCCCATTCTCCTTCATGATCCAATTCTGCATTCTCAAAACGATCACACAATGTTTTGTAATCTAACCCTATGGTGATAATCAACTTTAGTGGATATATCACAAAATCAAATTCTTTTTCTTTCATTTTTCTTCCTCCTTCTTAAACTTATGGTAAGCATCACAGACCCTATCAACTAACCATCCCATCAGATAGGCGGCATGCTCATCTTCTCCGGCGTAAAAACTGTAATTTATGATTATTTAACCAATAAAACCACCATACTTTAGAAGGTGGATGAATTGGTTTGATTAATTTTGAATCAAAATTACAGATAAAAATGATTTCATACAAATACAACATATACCATTCAAAGAAAACGAAATATCTCGATAAGATGCTTCGTGAGTGTTGTTTTGTATGGAATCATGCGTTAGCTTTACAGAGAAGGTATTATGGGATGTTTGGGAAATACATACCGGTTGGTAAGATGAAGAAACATTTTACCAAAAGAATTAAAAGAAATCTTCTTCATTCCCAAACAACACAAGAGATACTTGAACGTCTTGACGAATCTTATAATCGTTTCTTTAAGAAATTAGCCAAACGACCATCTAAGTTTAAATCACCAGAGAAATTCAATTCTTTTGTATTCAAACAAGGCGGCTTTACTTTGAATGGTAATTGTCTAACAATCAACAAAGGAAAGAAACGATTTAGATTCTCATACAGTAGGGCGTACAAAGGCAACATTAAACAAATAAGGATAGTAAGAGAGACCTGCTCACGTTTCAGTTTGATTATAGTTGCAGATTATAATCCTTTTTCATCCAACAGAAAGACACATGATGGTGCATCTGTTGGATTGGATTTTGGGCTGAAAACTTATCTTACTGCAAGTGACGGTAGCAAAATCGATTCTCCATTATTCTTCAAACAATATCAAAACAAGATCAAGAAATGCAATAGATGTATTTCGAGATCGAAAATTGGATCTAATAATAGAAAAAGGAGACGTTTTGAACTTCAACAAACGTACAGGGAAATTGAAAATCTACGTAATGATTTCCAATGGAAATTGGCACACGAACTTTGTAAAAAGTATGATTTCATTTTCCTTGAAACATTAAACATTGAAGCAATGAAACGTCTATGGGGTAAGAAAATATCCGATTTATCCCATTCATCATTTGTTGACAAACTGGAATATATAGCAACAAAATATGGTGTAACAGTCCATCATATCGATAAATGGTATCCTTCTTCTAAAACTTGTGAATGTGGCTATGTCAATAAAAACCTGTCGTTAAAGGACCGCACATGGGTGTGCTCAAGATGTGGGTCTGTAAATGATCGTGATTTGCTTGCAGCCCAAAATATTCTTCGGAAGGGCATTTCCGAATTGGAGAGCATGGGTAATTCCAGCAGTAGAAATACTGGGGTTCCATGCGTTTGTATCCAAGAATCCCACGCACTTTAGGCGTGGGAGTATGTCAAATAATACTTGTTTCATAACAAACTGTTTTTCAACAAAGATAAACAAAAAAGCCGAAGATATACTCACGTACTTCTTCGGCTATACCTTTAAAGCTAAAACTTGTTTACTATTGAAGCAAAATCAATGATTATATTTTTATTTTCTTAATTTCTTCAATCATATTCTTATATCCGCAGAACTTGCTGTTAATAACATCGAAGATAGATTCTGACCAGCCAGCTATGTTCAAGATATTAGATCCTCTGTAAAACATCTCACTTCCATATCCTTGAATAGAAATAGAAACGATTTTGCAATTTGGATTCACTTTTTTAAACCCTTTCAAAAGTTCGGCGAATTTACCATATCCATAACCGGAGGTTTTCTCCCATACAATAGATTTGCCATCTCCTATCTGCATATCTGAAATAACGTACAAGTTATCTACTTTGATCTTATCTTTAACGCACTTATCCAAGAATGCAAAAAGACCGTTTTCAGTGGCACCACCGCATTCTCCTCCGGCAGTAAAAGATTTTTTGTTATTCCATAAAACACCTTTACTTCTATCATATTCGTAATTGATAAGTTTGTCACCAAACATACCAATAAATACGTCAGGAAGCACAGAAGCAATCATACAGCCAAACAAGTTGCCAATGACAGCCGTACTTGTTTTGCTAAAGGCAGACACCTCAGAAGATCCTCCCATATCTCCACGTACAGAGCCAGAGTGGTCAATCAGGATAGCCGACCGCCCCTCCAATACCGGCAGGTTCTTGCAGGAGATGGTTATGGCTTTCTCCAACGCATCTAAAATCTTATCTTTGTTACGCGCTGTTAATTTAGCACGTTTTTTATCCGACTCAAATACAATATCATTATCGGAACCATCAGTGCCTATATTTTCAACCTCTTTGAAAGCTGAAGCAAAACGGAAAGGAAGCATCTTCGAATTAAGCACCTTCTCTTCTATTGTAAGCTGCCTACAAACTTCATCTATTTGATCAGGCGCGTATTTGATTATGTTTACAAGGTTACGAACCATATTAAAAATAGGCATGCCTTTTACATTAGAAACCACGTCCCGAATAGCGTCACCTAAAGCTTCTTTCTTTTCCTTATTGTCTTTCTTATCCTGTCCGGCTTTAGACATTTCTTTTTCAAGAATCTTGCTTTCGTATAATCCAGACAAAGACCGACCTTCTATAAGGTACTGGAAAGCCGTTTTGTTAGCCTGATTGCCTTTAGGGTGAAATAAGTTTACGAGGTCAACCATAGTAATGACCCTACTGTCCATCTTGTACTTGTCAATCCGATACGGATCAAGACCTTCCAAAGCCGTCTTAAATCCTTTCTTAATAGCGCTGGATATTCCTCTTAACTTCTTTGGATTTTTGTCGTTAAGAGCCGCATAACAGCCAAGGATTTCGCTCATATCATCAGGACGCATAATGATCTTGTTATAGAACCTTGAAGCCCATTCCTTACCCGATGCTTTGCTGGCAAGGACAGAAGCCATAAGATGCGTTACTGACCTAAGTTTCCCTTCTTTCCTGACATACAATGCTGTTTGTGCTCCGAAATACGGATCTACCTGATCCATAAGGTTCTTAATTCTTTCTACTTTATCTTTTTCTTTCTCATAATAAGAATCGGATAACATAGTAGTCATTACCGTAGCTACCAACTCTTCTTCTGCGTTAGGCTTATACGCCTTCTCTCCCATGTGATTCACGATCGTAGGTTTAACACCTTCATCCTTTTTGTTAAACTTTCCCATTTGTTGTTGTTTTCTTTAAAGTGTTATACAAAAAAAGCAGTGATATTACTACCACTGCTTGAAAAAAAAATATATCAAAATGAATACTCAATGAGGGAAAAGCTGAAGTTAGTGTAAACAATGAAATAATGGATTTGAACCATCGACCTATACTTTAAAAGAGTATCGCTCTATCCATCTGAGCTAAATTCGAAGTAACTAACCCCATCACCACTCATTAGTTTTTATATATTTCAAACAGAGGAAAAACGGAGCCGGACAAAATGAAAATATTGGATTCGAACCAATGAAAAGTATTATTACAGAATACCGCGTTATCCACTACGCTAATTTTCGAAGTAGCCGAACTCCTCACCATCTATATATTTTATTAAAACAGGGAGAACCTGGAATGTGTTTTAATATGAAAGGAGGTTTTGATCTACCAACTGATCTAATTTTTCTTACATGAAAAATATAGGACTCGAACCTATGACACAAACCGAAGTATCACCTTCCATCACCACTGTCTTACATTATAATCTCTCTTGATTACGATGCAAATATAGACACTAAAATATGATTTACAAATTAAAATGATTTAAAATGTATTAATTTGGATAAATAAATGTAGTGAATAACATAAGGTGATTATACACAACCTTGTACTTAAAAGTATTACCCTCTACTTGCTAATAGGCAGAGGGTAATACGATATTATCTATTCTTAATCTTATCTTCGGAAATCAACCACTGGAATATAATTTTCCGGCTGCTAATTACTTTCTTTATCCTCATCAGCATCCAACTTCCTCTTAACCTATCCAGCCATGACCGTCTGAAATTAAGAGCATCAGGATTAACTGACTTATTTATATCGTTATCGTCCTTGATCCAAATAGGGGTATCTGACCGGTCATCGTCAACCCTGTTGAAGAAGTCATTTAACTTATGTCTTCTATATACCTCAGTATCCAGGACCTCAGTATGGTCACCTACGATCTTCGGATATGATATACGTTGTGCTAAATTATTCTTTTCTTCTGGAACAAGATGAATTTCGCCTGAGTTGTTTGTGTCGTTGTAGATAGTTATCGTATCTAAACCTACTTTCCTGTCAAGAGTGTAATTCACATCATCTACGTATTTCCTTGCATCAAGCTCGTATTCTACAGAAGCCAGCGTAGAACCGTTATATTTCTCTTTTATCGGCACTTCTAATATAAATGGATATGTTGCTCCGTAGAATGTCTGGAAGCTCTTATTCGTCAGCAAATGACTCCATAAGCCGCCTTCTTTGCCTGATGCCGGGAAGTTTATTCCTGTCTGGAAATATTGTTGCTGTTCTATATAATAGTCAGGACAGAACGAATAATAAGAAATCCATTCTTGCTTCAGACACGAATATCCGATAGTGAACGATACGTCTTTAAAATACTGTTCGTCTTTTAAAGATATTTCCTTATCGTTTGACAACACCTCTGTTTCATTGTATAAGAACCTTCCACCATCATATTTGTAATATGCCGGGTTCTTAACAGGTATATAATCTTTTTTCGTGATAAGTACCCTCTTATACCGATTATCCCATCCAAGAGACAGACCAAGACCGATAAATTTATTGTCTGTATCTTCTTCTGTCATCTCTGTACCAGTTAAGATATTAGTTATTCCGTATCTAAGAATCTTAAACGGAAGATGACGCTTGAGCCAATGTCTGATACCTACACTAAGTTCCTTGAGATTACGTCCGTTCGGATCGGTCATAAACACTTGTGCTCTTTTAGTATCTACCCAGAAGTGACCAAATTCTGAACTAATTATTTCAGTGCTCTGGGTTCCAGAATAACCGAGGTCGGTCGTGTTGTACTCCAGAGGCCGGGACGCGAACAGACCGCCGGTGCCCATCTCGGCCTGCCCTGGGGAGGTGCGCTCCTTGATTACGTCTATGGCGTTATGGAGTGAAACCTGGTCCTCGAACCTGACAAGAATCTGATTAGACTCGATACGCTTCATGTGAATAAGCTTCCCGTTGCTGGTTGGGAACTCATGATAGTCCATAGGTTTGTATGTCAGCCACGGATCTGTTTGACTGTTTTCAGATACGTCAGCCCTACTCCATATAACACCATTAGGTCGCTGGTAAGCACAATCATAAAAACGACGTTCGTATGTCGCCGGCAATACATTAGGTGTCAACGTCATTCTTGATGAGTAGATAGGACTTATCTTGTAATCATTGTCCCTATGGATAGACACGTTCTTTTCTTGTGTCCACCAAGCAAAATCACCATGAGCCGGATAAAACCATTCATGAGGCTCTACTCCTTCTAATCGGAAATTGCAGTTTATTTCCGATTCTACAAGGAATTGAGGAATACCATAAGACCACAGATAAAATCTACCATCCACATATTTCTTAGCCTCATTTTCACCATTTAAATTATACAAACTTTTTCTATTTGGATAAAAAGAATACGTTCCTTTGCTTGATGATGTCCAGCTATTAAAACGTTCGTTGTCAGTATGCTCAAGCATATCTTCTCCAGTATCGTAATTAACGAAATACTTAGGGAATCCAACATTCCGGTAATCATTGTAAGCAAATGGTATCATATCCCCTATACCAAAAGCAGTATTATAAAAAAATGGGAATTTTCGCTTCATGGAAAACCTCGATATGTAGGTGTCACCGCCAAACAAAGGTTGCTTCCCTCCTTGGAAGAATCCACACCCTCCTACTGATATCCATTTTATATCTTCTATAGCTCCATACTGATCGGGCCTGTATCGCATAAGCTTCATATACGGAGAACAGATATAAGACAACATCTTCGTCCTTTCAAAAGACTCTTTAGATCCGGCATCAGAAGCCATGATAACAGGGTCATGGATACGACTTGTATCATATACCTGGGCCTGCATAGGATACGATACAAGATACTTTGAATTTAAGATGCTTGTATCAGGATCCTTTTCTCCCGGATCTCCAAAAGATAAGAACATGGAAGATTCCCTATCTATGTTATTTATAAACAAAAAATCTTTTGAAGCGTTTTGGTTATCATCATCCACATCTTCTCCAGTAACCCAAGATGATGTTGTAGACGGGTCGGATATGGGGTACATACCTGATTTAAGACTCTTGGTGTTAGCCAATCCCCTTAATCTGTTTTGTTCGTATGGAGCCGTATCATCGAAGCCCATCATGCTATTGTAGTAACCTACAGACGTGTAGTAAAAAGCATGGTTTCTTCTTGGGCCATTGTTTATGAATGTCGTGAGCCAATCATATCTGTACTTACCATACAATACCGGTCTTTTAGCAAGCGTATCAGATATGGTGGCAATCATTGAAGCGAATATCATTGCCATATTGATATTACCTATCACACCTACATACGCAGACGTAGAACGGTTCATAAGCTCTTCCGCTATCTGAGAAGCTATGGTGGCCGTAGATTCGATGTTAGCCAACGTAGCCGCCATCTTATATGATTGTTTCCCTAATATCGTCCATTTGGGATGATCTTCAACCTCATCAAAGTTTCCTACAGACATTCCCCTTATAAAACCTTCTATAGCCACCTCCGTAGGGGTTTCAGGCTTATTGAAATAAATATCAGGAGAACTAAATGCATACCACACGTTTCCTTTTCTGAAAAATGGGTGGGTTATAAACGATACCCTTTTTTCAGTTGCGTAATTAAAAGAGTCATCCGATAAATCATTATACGGATAATTAGGATACAGATTAAGATTCGAGTTTTGACCTGAATACCTGTACATGTCGTAAGCTATTCCGGTAGCTATAACAGAACGATTAAGGCGTCTGTCACCTCTATATATCTCATAGCCTGTAACCATATCTCGCTGCTCTTTGGTTATCAATCCGGAATCTACAGCAAAATCAAGGAAGACGTTAATCATATCCTCGTCTACTAATATTCCTATAGGATAAATATCAGAAGGAACATCATAAGACCTAACATCCCGATTCATGAAAAGCATATGATCGTTGTCCGGGAACTTATAATGCCGGATAGGTTGTTGACAAAAGACGGTACTGGTATCTACCGTACCATATTTATGACCTTTAAAAGACATCATTCCCTTATCATCCGTAGAAGGGGAACCGTAGTATTCAGTAAGCTTGGATACGATATTGTCGTAAGCTTTCTTGGAATTGCCTTCATAGCCATGATCACTTATCTTAACCTTACTACTGTCATACAGTTCAAAATTAGCAGGATACTTCTCAGACGATTCCCAGTAAGCGAAATCACCGTACTTGTATTTCCTTGGAGCGCAGTTTATGGGACGATCCCCGCATATCGTACACTGGCTGGCGTATTCTACTGTGGCCCTTAACGATATTTCTTTTGCCCGTACATTTATCCGGTCTATTTCCTTTTCTCTGATACCAAAAATATAGGGGTATATAGTTTTACCAAGGACGTAAGATGTGCCTACCAAACCTCTTGACGGATTCTTACTGTTCTCCTCTTCTCCATCGTCTTTAACCTTACAGAAATCAATTTGTCGGACAGTAAAAATCCAAGGGCATGATACGATAGGGCAGTCTATGGCTACATACAATCCATCAGGGTACTTATCGAAGAAAGATTCGCCTATGTGCCCAAAGTAAGGACGGGATGCTCCAACAATAACATAATTATCGCCTTCATCCATAATCTTCTCCCAATCAAAGTTGAGATCATCCTTATCTATCTTCCTATTGCTTCCTTTGTATCTTGGATCTAATGATTTCCAAAAAGAAAGACGGACATATTGTGTGGACACAGCATCCATAAGACCATCTATTTTACCCAAAGATTCCAGATAAAGAACTTTGTCCTTGGCCGGGAAATCAGGATCATCCCATTCTTTAGGTCTTGTAATATGAAGGAAACGGGCGTTACGAAGCACGCATTTCGTAAACCTCCATACCAACAACTCTGATGTAAACATCGTAGAACCTTTAACATTTTCAGGAATAAGAGCGCCTACGTTATTGTCAGCTAAATTAGCATAAGAGTCCCAGGTCCATCCATCTCCGTAATCTCCTTCTGGAACGTAACCGGTATCAAGGAAATTATATGAATAATCATCTATCTTCTTCTCTATCTCAGGCCAGGTGTCCCTTATCAGGGCTCCAGGCGCTATCCTTGACCTGTAGGCGTCGTTGTGGATAGTGCTCGAAGAACGTCCAGCACGCCAATCTGGGAGGCATCTTCCATTAAAACAAACCTTCCCCTCTTCATCTTCTTTATCGTTATTCCACACATCATTCATAAGAAGGTATGCTCCAAGAAGTGTAGAAGATGACTGGAATGAGTTATAATCGCTTCTGGCAACAGTAGGATTAAGACAAGGCTCTTCTATAAAACATCCGCAAGTACACGGCATAGAATCCAGAACATAAATAGCTTCGGCTATAGACTGTAATATAACAGACGGTTGTAACAGAGAATCGTAAACAGCGCACGCCTTGGTTCCGTCATCACCCGACCAGTATCCAGCCCAATGACCGCCATCTTCGTCATCGACAAAGAAATACTTGTCCATGAACTCTATCATTTGCTCCTGTAGTTCCCAGTTAAATAACACAGAATACTTATCCTGCTTTTCACCGCCGGTAGTATATAGGTAGTCGGTAGATACGTGTTCCATATCCTCAAGCTCCTTATACGTATATTCTTCACGGAAACCCACAATACGATCTACCGGAGCTGTAATAAGCGAATACTGGCGGTGCGCATCAGTACACTCGGCTCCAAACTCAGGAGCCTCGATACTATCTATAGCTTCTTTTTGTTCCTCCGTATTAGGATCGTCAGGGTCTCCGTAGCTGTTGAATATATCGCATATTTCGTTGGCAGCAGCATTATTAGGTTCTTCTGTAGCGGTATTACATGCGATGTCTTTTATATTAGATGAAAAATAATTAATCACCTCATCTATTATAATCTGACTTCTGAATGTAAAACTAACGTTTGTATAAGTTTTAAAATCATTTTGCAATGTTATGGTTTGACCGATAGTAGCCGGATTCTTACATTCTTCTTGTCCGGTTTCTTCATCATCAAAATCCTTCGGATATCCTGCCGTATTATAATACTGCCACTTAAATTTACGCTCTTGCCCTGAACAAGGTGGAGCATATTGGTTTATGGACTTATATACCCTATCGGTATCCTTATTTTCTATTTCTGCCGCAGCATCTTTATAAGGGGGAGGTATTAACACAAATGCTGGAGTTTTGTAACCGTTGGAGCACTTGAAAGAAATAGCAAACGGATATACTTCATTTCTCATATACCCCACATACAATGAACAGGCATTACCGTCCTTATACAGATCTTCGTGGGCTACCGATGCCTGCCATTGAAGGAAGTGTCCCATGAGGGAAACTACAGGCTGTAAATTCCATTCTTTTTCCGCCGTAAGACCATATTGGAGAAGACGATTCCCGACAGCTACAATCCCCCTTGATGTGTTATATACAGGTTTTTTTAAGGATATGTGTTCGAATGTCGTACGTTTGTTATTAAGATCCGAATAATACAATATAGTCTTTTCTGATACAGGATGAATACCTTCTACAAAATAGTCGACAACCGGTTGGGTTTCTCCGTTGTATCCTACTGTGTTTTGAATGATAACAACCTTAAAATACTCAACTTGACGATCTATGTTAGATACGACAAACCTAATACCTAAATTAGTACGTTCTCCCCATTTGCCATCTTTTTGAGTAATATACTGTTCATCGAATATAGGTACAGGATTAGTAGGATTAGAATAACTTCCAAGCTCGTTTCCAAACTCGTCACAAGGAGCCACAGTAGCCTGATAGACGCCTGAGCGTAGGCTGCCCCCGTACTCTATCTGAGCCGGCTCTATGCACATGGGTTTGAGTAGCGGAAACACCCTAAGTTTCTCACATGCCAGAAAACAACCATTCTCCTGCATGAACTTTTTCCTATCGTATTCTTTATCGCATATCTTATACCCATGATAATGATACCATATATCACCTTCATCATCAGGAGTCAGAGCCTTGTCTACAATAACATACCTGGGAGGATTATAATCGTCAGTCCAGTAAATACATTTTCCACATTTCTCTGTCTTTATTTCTATGGTTTTTATAGGATGGTAGATAGAGAACTTAAGGCACGGATCTTGCTCGTTGTCTTCAAGCAAAGTTTTCATGCCAGAACACAACGACTCCGATCCTTCTACCATAGATTCTATATCAGAATCAGATAAGATACTTGTATCGGATTCAGGCTTGAAATAAGTTATTTTAGATACGCCTGTTTCAGGATTTGTTATAAAAAAATAGATATTGCCTGAAGTAAGATCATTCTTGTAACCAATAACTTTAAACCCATCGAAATCAATGCATTTAAGATTACTATGCTCGTTAGATCTCATCCCAACATTACCATCCTCGGATTCGATGTTGGCATTCAAGGCAAACGTATAATGCTGATCCGTAAGACTCGACGGATGCAGATCGCGATTCATACCTGTTTGAGGAACCGCTATGTTTCTGTTATCTTCTGATGCCATCTTTGTAACTGTTTGTCACAAAGATAACAAAAGAGATTTAATCATGGGCTTTCAAAGTGAGCGTAAAATGGCAGATAATCACCCTGTCTTATATCTTTTACCCCTAATCAACACAGTGCCATCACCGCCGTTACCGTAAGTACCACAACCGCCACCACCGTAACCGCCACTTTTTCTATTGCCATTTCCAGTTCCGCATCCTTTGTCGTAATCGGATTCTCCACCCATGCCCCCATTTATATTTCTGTCTGAACCACCACCTCCGGCATTTCGTTTCCCAGTAGGTTCGCCAAAATCGCGGGTTGTATGCCTTTGACCCTTTCCTCCGCCATATAGGGAACCAGCTGGATAGAGAGAGCCATTTTCATTGCGGCTGCCGATTCCGTTAGATCCATCAGAACCCGCTTTAGCCGTATCTGGATCATCTCCTGCTCCGCCACTTCCGCCGTTGCCACCAGTATATGCTCCGGCATTACTTCCGCCTGGATAACCATTACCCGCACCATTTCCGCCATTAGCTCTATAACTTGAATTTAAGAATTGAGAGTATCCACCGTTGGGGGCAACTTCAGAATACCCTCCAATTCCTCCTTTCCCAACTGTTATCGGAATTGACTGACCCGGTGCAACAGAGATAGCATCACCGTCTCTCCATCCGGATGTATCTTTTTTGAAGGTTTTAGTATAGCCGCCACCTCCACCGCTTCCATTATGTCCTGCACCCCCTCCTCCGACAAGAAACACATCAACCTCCCTACATCCTTTAGGTACGATCCAGGTATAATTCCCGGCTGGATAAAACCTTATAAGAAAGTCTTCAAGCTCCATGTCTTTATATTCGAATCTCCTCCTCATAATTTACACAAATATATAAAAAGAATCATTGTGATATATACTACTCTCTGTTGCAGAAGTAATACAATCAACATCTTCATCTGCATTATTAATAAAATCTCTCATTCCATCGTATCTATTAGAAAACATAAAAACGTACCTATGGTCATTTATCTGAAACTTGTATATAATACCCTGTTGTTCACTTGCAGGATACGGGTCAAATCTAATCCATATTGTCATTGGTTCGTAACCGGTAGAAGTGCTTGAAAACGAAAAAGAAACTGAACTATGAGTATGAATATTAAAGGCCGTTCCTTCTCTAAGCTGATTCAGTACACTATTTATCTTATCCTGGCTAATTGTATCGGATTTGATTTTATTCATTAAATTAAATAACTTGATCCTATCTCCAGGCTCGATTTCTGTTTTTACACAATGATAAATAGCTCCATTACCAGATCTCTGTTCCTCAAAATATCTTCTCCTACTCATAATGATACTCCTTCCTATAATAACCAAGAAAACTAAATCCTTCCGACTCCTCCCTCAAAACATCATGCTTATTCCAATACTTTTCTAAGTCGAAAGCCTCTCTTTCGAATACGATATTATGATATGCCTTATCATGATCGCGATATATGCACAACCTAATCAGGTACTCAATTAAATACCATGAATAGTATAAAAATATCGGAATAAGAGACAGCCACAGCATCCACCATCCTGCATTACCGAATAAGAGACACAATCCTATTGTAAGCAATGATATAAACATACCAAAACAAAACATTGTATGATACTGATTGCAATGTGCCTCCTCATGATATTCGGCTCTCAATGATATACTATCACGTTCGGTAAATACGGCTCCAAATAACATAATTGTTTTGTAGCCGTCAATGAACGTAAATAACTTAGCTATTTTTGATTTATAATATATTTTCATTGCTAAAAAATATTTTATACCAATTGCATAAAGTCAAAAACTCAATAGGAGAATTAACTTCATCCCATTCCCATTCCTTAAGGTAGGACTCTAAGCTGCTTCTATCAACGTCTTCACATCCATGAAGAAAAACCAGATGAGGCATAAATAGCTCTCCCCCTTCCAAAGACTTGTTAAACTTATTAACCAGCCTCTTTCTAAACTTAGGACCGTACCATGATTTTTCATTTGTAGATCCAAGACAATAGTAAGAATTGTTTTTAACCTTAATACCAAACCATTTACATACGTATGGATGATATACTCTATCTGCTAAGAATATAAATGGCTTATACCATAGGCAATGCCAGAATGTACTGCACTCGCCTCCGAACTTCTTAAAAGCCCATCTGAACCCTCCAGAGAAGTACCAGTTGTTAGCACCTCTCTTAACCTTAACTTTGTATTTAAGATTCTTGTTACGGTTGCTAACCCTATCCCACGGCTTGACCTTATCGGTATCCATATCAGGAAGGAATGTCCAATGATGAAGCAAGGCACTGTAATAAGGATTGTATATCTTGTGTCTGTTTCTAATAACATACTCAAAAATATCGTATCCTGCTTGCCTGGCTTCTTCAAATCCTTTTTCTGACAAGAAAGCTAATATAGGAGCCAGATTCCAGATCTGATCTTGTGAAGTGAATGGGGAGAAGCATGGATCTTCGTCTTTCAACTCTATACCATTAGTGTACCCGGAACTTATCTTGGTAAGACCGAATTTGCTTGCATCTTTGCTATGGATATCGTCTCTTAAAAAAAATCCTTTTTCGAATTTGAAATAAATACCTTTATTGCTATTAAAAAATAGATCATAAGTAGTATCGGCAAGACGAGTAAGCACCAGTATCGCATTACGAACATCATCTTCTGTCTTGTTACCAAGAATCATTTCCGTATATACAAACTGAAGATACTGGGCCAGGTTAATGGTTCCGTCGCCGACCCAGCCTACCCCGTTCTTCACCGACGACAGTGGGATGCACGAGGCCTGCTCTGTGTAGCTGGAATCATAAACGAAATCCCTATAGAAGACTTCTTTTATCTTATCGTATTTACTCCACAGATCTTCCATGCCATTACCCTATTACGATTACACAATCTCGTTTTTCTTTATTGTAGACCATCGTACCCATCTTAGTGTACAAACCTTTTATATTTTGGTAATTGGTTTCACCATGAGCCAAAACGTTGGTAGTGATACTGTCGGAGTAAACTTCTTCGCCGCCTTCGTTAATGAAGTTAAATCCTTGTTTAACCATCTCTCCTCCGAGGTAGGCTGTAAAAGACACAACGACATTTCCTCGCCCTCTATTTCCATACCAATTACCATAGATATCAGCATTGATATTAGGCTCCGACTCGTCCATGCCCGGCGCTGATAGCAAGGTCTTCATCTTAATAAGTGCCCCTTCGAGTCCTGACTGCATGTTATCACCACCATAAATAAGGTAATCACCTACCTGTTGTTGGGTAGTAGCCCACTGCTTACTCCATCCAACGTATTTATTATCTACATCCGAGATGCCTGTATTGGTGAACCCAGTTGCAGTATCAAAATCAGAACCGTCTTCTGATTCCCATCCGTATCTAAGAACAAGATAATCGAACTCAGGAATTACAACGACCTGCTCGCCGGCAGCTTGTGTGATTGTAACACTCTTACTCTCTCCACCAGCCGTTACCTTAGCTACGCCTCTACGATCTTCAGCTACCGGATTAGGGCCGGCTGTGAAAATGATGTTTGCCGGTCCTACGCTTCTCATTTTGTCGGCAGTTACTATTTCGCTTGCACTAACTTCTAACATTTTGTTTATTTTTTTAATATTTCGAATACGTATATCCAACTCGACAAAAATACTATTGGGCAGTACATTGTCTCTACCAAACTTGCATCTCCTTTAAATTGCCTGATTGACCAAACAATCATAGATGCAATAACGCCAGACAAGTATATAAATAAAACTACCTCAATCATACCATTTTAAGTATATCGTCAATAACTGGATACGCCTTAGTATATATCTCAAACTCAGCACGGCGCCGTCTAAGAGGTTCGTACATGCCTTTCAATGTCATACCCATCATCTTAAGTTCGGTCTTAGCATTTTTCAGCTTAACCAAATCTTGCTGTGCATACAACTTAAATAAATCGGCAGCACCTTGTGCTTCTCCATTATACATCAGTTCCTCAAAGAATCTCATCTTTACAAAATTATCTACATAATCCAAAACCAGGCCTTGAGGCGTATCTGGTATAATTATATTAGATTCTCCGTCAAAGGGAAGAGACCGATACTGCATGTAAATAGGTCCATCGAAATTAGCATACAGGAATCCGTTTACGATATTTATCTCATACGGACTATCCTTTATTGCTTTATTCCGGCATCTACTCAAACAAGAATCACGAAGCATAGGCTTAGCAAGACCTAACATTACCGGCCGGTCATAATAGCAACGAACTTCATGATCGCGATCATGAACATTGATATAAAATTTTTCAACTATCACTTTCTCGCATTCGTCTTTACAACATTCATCGCAAGAACACCACCTATAACTTCTTTCGGTACGTTCTTTCCAGGCTATTGTATTTTGAAGTTCTGGTATCACCGTATCACCTTCCGGCACCTCATATCCTTTAAAATCGCATTTAAAAGCCAGAATAAGATCAAAGTAATCACCAGGCATACGGGCCTGCCCTCGCTTGACATCCACTACCGCTTCTTTGCGCATAGTAATATCGCCTCCAAACTTCTTCAGGGCAATTTCTACCCATTTGTAGATGGATACCTCATCTATCAGATCACGCTTGTCAAATGATCTTAAAGACGATTTTAACTCTATGATATAATTTTTGACTGTCATCTCTTAAAAAAAATGGAGGACAGGAAACAAACCTGACCTCCACAAAGATAAGAATAATATGTATAACACCCTATTTTGTGTTTTCAAAAGTTAGGATCTTCAAACTTGCCGTACTTCAAGAAAAGGCTCCTACACTTTTCCTTTATCCCCTTAAGTGTGACTTCATATCCAGCACCAGTCATGTAGATGGTTTGCTGATTAACTCTTTCCCCAGAATACTTATCCACAAAATAAGATCGATAAACACCAAATTTGTTTTTAACAATGTCACTGTATAACTCCCATCTACCCTGCCCATTCCTGAACATGAACTTGACTTCCTCAAGAAACAAACGGAGATTCTTTTCGGCGATGATGATTCCATTCTGCTCAAGCTTCTTCGCCACATCTCTAATCAACCACATGTTTTCATGATCAACTTTCTTGAACGACTCCGCAAACTCCACATCGGGACGCTGCTCTTCTATGGTCTTTATCGCCTGCTGTCTCTCCGCCTCTGCTTGCGCTCTCTCGGCTATGGCTCTATTTTTAGCATCAATCTCGTCAGCTAATGCTCTTAATGCAGATGGATAGTCTTTCGGTGTTATAGAATAGGAACCCGTTTTTCTTATAGAGGGGAGAACCTCGGATGTTACCCATCGTTTAAACTTCTTTGCCGATTCTAATTTTGATGACAAAACAAGAGAATATAACCCAGATTCATTGATTACACGTATGCTGTCTAACTCATTGATTTCCAAGGGAGCCCAAAACGAGCCCCTCTGAAAATCAGACAGTTGCAAAAGAATGGTATCTTCTTCATCAACATGTCTTTTTATTGGATTTTTAGGCGTAGCATAGCCAAGTGATCGAGCTACATCTATAGCCACGAACCACACATCTCCATTTGGATCTACTATGGTTCTAATATCTCCAAATTCTGAATTTTTAAAGATTGTTACGCTCCCGTTTGTTTCCGTTTCGCTGGATTTTTGCGTCAAAATAATGTTACTGTTCTTCGCATTGTTTTGAAAATTGTTTACCTTTGTTCCCATAATAGGAATTGTTTTTTTGTATCCGCCTGCTTGAGAAAGTAGACGGATATGCAAAAGTAGCGATTATCCTGTATCTACAAAGGGTGATCGCTACTTTTTTTCTACGACTTTCTGTGTCCTAATTCTTTATCTTCGAAAACTCTCTTAATCTGGAAATCTTTAAACACTCTTCTTTTAGCAAGTATTTCATTGTACATAAATCGATATCTTCGTCCTTTATTCATTTTAACCCTTAACTTCTTTTTCAAGCTATCTTGTATTACAAAATGGTAATATCTTTTAGAGTCTGCGAAATCCATAGCCAGATGGTTGTAGAGGTAGCCGTTGGTGCCGAGCCTGCTCACGATGTCCAGGTCCCGCCTGACGGTAAAGCGCTGGCCCGGTATAAGCACATGGCATAAGTAGCCCACGTTATCTACGTAAACACCAGCATCAGCTTCCACATAATGCTCTGATACGGTTTTCCATATAATAGACAACAGCCTTAAAACCTCTCCTCTATCTCTTATCATGCCTTTCTTAAAACCATTCTTTCTCTTCATAAGACGATGGTAGTAGGCTGCAAAATACGGTGATTGTATTGATGTTCTTTTCATGTTACTAAGTTATATAAAAATGGGTCTTGGTTTCACAACTAAGACCCAAATAAAGATAAATAATATTTTATTATTGAACAATTTGACTTTTCTGATTGGAATCAAGATTCGGATTTTCATCAATAGGAATCTGTAGCCTGAATGCTACTTCCTTTATCGTCTCTGCCACTACATACTCAATCAGCTTAATAGGGCAAATAAATTCGTATTCCCATTCAGATTCGCACCCTTTAGGTGTAGGATCGCAAGCCATTAACTCCAGCGCCTTCTTTCTTCTTGTTGTAAAGAACTCTACGTTAATAAGCTCTATATGGAAATCTGGTATATAAATATAGTCGTTTTCTACATAATAAAAAGGACGACGTTCTTTAACGTATTTAGCATACGGTCTTTTTTGTTCATTGCGATACGACTTTATTTCAGCGAACTTAAAAAATATAGTGTTATCTACGTTAGTCACCTTAGTAATAGCCGGTCTAAGGGCAGAATAAAGAAGTCCTGGAAGCTTATGCTTTGAACGCATAAGTGTATTACATAACGCAAATTCGGCATCGCAGCAAACTATTTTATCAACTTCAATCATCTCCAGGCAAGTAACGTAAGTTAGGAGCCGGTGGTCACCAAGTAACGTCCCGTCATCCCACCTCTGTGCTGTATAAGATTCGGCTTTAGTTCTACCGATATTCAATATCCATCTCCGACTAACATGCGAATCTTTGTCAAGGGCATGAATACCGTTTACGACTCTTGATACAAATTCACCATTAGTGATCATGCTCCCCTCCTTTCTTTTGCTCTTGATTCTCTTGATTTAGCATTCAAGATCCTCATATAAATATCTCTTTCACTCATGCCGGATATGGTTTTTATAGCCTCATCCAACATAACTTTCGTATATAAAGGTTTAGGGAATCCCTTTATCTTAACCGGATCAGGAACTAACTTCGCCTTCCGATATTCATAAAATCTTTTAGAAGTTACATTAAGATAAGAAACAGCCTCTTCTCCGGTATAGTACTTAGCCGGATTAGCAAGCTGCGTCCATGTCTCAAGATCGTTGGCTGTGAGATGATCGCATTCCCCGCTTAAAAACATCTCCTTTATCTTATCGCATACCGCCGCACCGCTTTTACGCAGCGTCTCTGTCAGAATTTCTTTCATTTTCAAAACATCCTGTTTTAAATCTTAAAACAATAGAGGCAATGATTATCAAAAGAGTAACAGCCATAACAGACCACACTACGATATTGTGTTCAATAGGCATCTCAATATTAACCGTAACCCGTTCTACACAGATATTAAAAATCATGCTATAGATCAATAACCTATGCCATATACAAAACCTGAACATTCTTGAAAAAGCCAAGAGAAATAGGTCCCATGATAGAGAATGACCTAATATCGGATACAGCCAATTAGTGATACTAAAAGGATAAAACTCATCAAAAATGCTGGCTAACATAATAACCTGCATCAACACAGGATAATACTTCACAAACGTCACACAGACATTCCTTTGCCCTTTACTAATAAAATTGTTGCTCATAATATGTTGTTGTTATGTTACTAAAATGGGGAAGGCGATCAGCACCTTCCCCTGGTTTTCAATCACTTTTTAGTGCTCGTCTTCTTTCTTTTCATCTTGCCTCCAACACTACCGCCTTGGCGCATTTTAGGTTTGTCTTTCTTATCGACTTCACCACCCTGACGAGCTTTCTTTTTACAAGCCATGATACTAAAAATTTAAAATTGAATGATGTGCAATATTAATCATTTTTGTTCTAATAACCAAAATGAAATACAGCAAAAGGGGCAATTAAATTAATTACCCCCTAATATGCTTATCACAACCTAACAGATGCGGTTGGTTTACCCCAGAAACTATAAACACATCCGTTTTCATCACCTTCCATAGCCATGCCCGTAAATGGATTAAAGCTACATCTTACCCAGCATCCACAGCTTTTAGCGTTGCAAGTATCAGATGATCCACCACAAGCAGAAGGAGTAGAAACAGGTTCTCCATTTATATAAACAGGTCTGTATTTCAATGCGAAATATCCATTCTCTACACTCGTACAGTAAATACCTGTAACAACAGATCCGGCAGGAACGTTAAGACGTGTTCCGTCCTTCGTACTTGCGGTTACTGTTTGAGTCTCTCCTCCATAAGTTACATTCACACCGCTTTGACCTCCTTCAGGTATCAATGGCGCATACCAGAATTGGAACTTTCCGTTTTCATCCCCTTCCATGTACATGGCTATTATCACATTTCCGCTCGGACAACTGTAATTACATCCCTTCTTGTTCATAGTGGCAGATTGCTGTTGACGAGAACTGTCACCTATTAAAGAAATAGTAACAAGAGGCTTTTCTGCCGCAGCTTGTTGTATGTTAACAGTAAGTGTCTTTCCTGTAGCATTCTGCGAGAAAACAACTTTTCCCTGACGAGAAGAAGATGTGCTTGTGTTAGCTGTCATAGTTATCTTAGCTACCGCCCCCTTATCTGTTGGAGAATCGTAATTAACAGAGCACCATTCAGGCTTAGATTTTACACTATATGGTGCATAAGACGAACCTATGGTACTAAGTATAGTGTATTGAATAGTTTGAGAGACGGCTGTTCCAGACCATGACTTATCTGATGCTGTTCCATCATTAAAGGTGAAAACAGATACAATCTCTTGAGTTATATTCAAAGTGATTTCTTTTCCTGATTCATTTTGAACAAAAACAATTGATCCAGATCTTTCAGTTGTCTCAACATTAAAGGTTATAGAAACTACAGCTTTCATACTTTCAGATGTCTGGTCTCTATAATCAACAGAACACCAAGAAGGTTTTGACTTAACAGAAAAACCTATATATGAATCGCCTTTTGTACTTATAATAACCTCTTCAATACTATTGGAGTTACCAATTACAGACCTCGACTTGCTCGTTCTTCCATCATGGAACTGAAATTCGTATGGAGCATATCCACATTTTCCAACTTCAAGCTCGTATTTTACATCTTGATTTCCACAATCATCGTAACGAACGTATTTTACCTTATTGCTGTTGCTATTGCTTCCACATCCAGCTTCTTGCCAAGAACCGTAAGATCCACAATTACAACAATTCCTACAATTTACAGAATATTGACGATCTACGCTACCAGAGCAACTATCACGATAAGCATTGTACTGAGTATGACCTACGCAGTCTCCTGTTCCGTAATAAGACCAGTCTGTACAAGATTCTCCACCTCCATTAACCCACCTTGTGTTGTTGTAAGAAGAAGAACATGGATTGGTGTCACGTTGTTGTTTCTGAGACGTGCAACCGTCGCAACGGGTGCTTCCGGTATCCGACCAAGAAGGAGTTGTGCTATCAGCTACGCAATCACCGTTTTTGTTAGCTACTGCCTGACCTTGGGAATTTACAGCATCTTGAGCCTTCTTATTAGCATCAGCTTGACTGATATTGGACGTAAATGGACCACCTACCTGATCTTGTGTTACGGTAACAGAAGAACCATGCTGGCAGCTTCCGCAATTGTTTCTGGTGAAGACTTTACTTGCCTTACCGGTCCAGGTACAAGTTCCCTGCGCGTCAGCAAGAGCCTGTCCCTGCTGTTCGACGGCAGCCTGAGCCTTGCTATTTGCGTCTTCCTGACTTACGGTAGACGTAAAAGGACCGCCGGTTACATCATCTTGGTCTATAGTAACCTTAGATCCGACACCGCCGTCAGCACACTGTTTTGTAAATTCCTTGCTATATGTTCCGGTCCAGGCACATACCTTATCTCCACCTTCTACCCAGCGTTCATCTGCTCCACCATAGCATTCGTTGGTATTAACCTGTTTTTTATAGGATTTACCACCTTCGCATTTGGTTTCAAGTGGTTCCGAATCTTCCCATACAGGATCGGTGTTGTCTATTTCGCATGTCCCGTTCTTGTTAACATAAGCCTGACCTTGGGCTTCTACGGCTTCCTGAGCCAGCCTATTTGCCTCTTCCTGACTTTCATTGGAATAGAACGGTCCGCCTACCATATCTTGTGTTACACTCATCGGAACACCATGATGACATGATCCACAATTGTCTTTTGTAAACTGCTTGCTATATACGCCTACAAACCTACATTTACCTTTTTGGTTAGCAATATTCTGTCCTTGAGCCTTAACAGCTTCCTTGGCCTTATTATCAGCATCTTCTTGACTTACGAAAGAAATAAAAGGATTGCCTTCAACATCAGCTTCACTTACTTCTACTTCCGTTCCTGAATCCGGTATCTCACAATCGTTTTTCTGGAACGTTTCTGTATAATGGCCGGTCCAGCTACAAACCTTATTTCCGCCATCTACCCAACGTTCTTGATTGTGAGTTTCAGAACATTCGTTGGTATCACGTTGCTTTTTCTGAGACTTACCTTCATTACATCTAAGTTCTTCCGGTTCTACGTCCTCCCATACAGGATCGGTGCTTAATGGTGTACAAGTTCCGTTCTTATTAACATAAGCCTGACCGCCTTCTTCTACAATCCTACGAGCTTCTGCGTCTGCTGCATCCTGGCTTTCTGTTGATGTAACAGGGCTTCCATTTACCATCTCAGCCGTAACCTCCATCTCTACACCTTTATGACAAGCCTCGCATTCTGGAACGAATCTCTTACTGTAATGACCGGCATAGACCGTCATATTCTCACAATTACCCTTACTGTTAGCAATAGCCTGTCCTTGTTCTTTGACAGCAGCTTGAGCCTTGTTATTGGCATCATCTTGACTTACGGTAGATGTGAAAGGAGCACCAACAACATCTTGTTCGGTTACGGTAATCTTAGACCCCACCTGGCCTTCATCGCAATCGTTTTTAGTAAATTCTTCACTGTATTTACCAGTCCACGTACAATGGCCGTCCCGGTTGGCTATGGCCTGGCCCTGCTGCTCGACGGCAGCCTGAGCGAGCGCGTTAGCCGCCTCCTGGCTTTCGTATGAAGTAAAAGGACCACCAGTTACATCGTCTTGGTCTACCGTTACCTGCGAACCTACGCCTTCTCCTTCACAATTGTCTTTTGTGAATACCTTGCTATATACACCAACAAATTGGTTTTTATCTATGCAAGTACCTTTCTTATTTGCAAGATCTTGTTTCTGTTCTTCCATAGCGGCCTCAGCCAGCGCATTAGCTGCCTCCTGGCTTTCCCTTGATACAAAAGCATCTGGGTATCCGGCAAGATCCTTTTCAGTCAAATCAACGAAGCTTCCGGTCTGAGATTCGGCATCGCAATCATTTTTCTGAACACGAGCCGAAGCCTTTCCTATAAAATAATTAGGATCCTCAATGCATTCACCATTAAGGTTGGCTTGTTCTTGGCCGTTTCTCTCTATATCATCAAGAGCTTTCTTATCAGCATCTTCTTGACTTACGTCTGATGTGTATTTACCGGCTTCTACTGTGTAAGTATAAGGTGCTCCGATAAATCCATCTTCACAGTCATTTTTATAAAATACTTTTGACTTCTCTACGTTATACCATAAATTTGTTTCACATGTACCATGCTCATTAGCATAACCTGGACCTTCAGCTTCCAAGGCATCCAAAGCCTTCTGATTAGCATCCTCCTTAGAAACAGAAGAAGAGAAGCGGCCGGCTTCTACAACGTACTCTACCATAGATCCAACTTCAGTCACCTCACAATCTGTCTTTTGGAACATCTTGGATTTCCTGTCGTTGTACCATTTTATGGTATTGCAAGTACCATGAGAATTAGCATAGTCTTGACCTTTGGCATTCAACTCAGCTTCAGCCTTACGGTCGGCATCTTCTTGGCTTATGGTAGAAGAAAATTGCCCGGCTTCGATTGTCATCGTAACCAAACTTCCTTCTTCGGTATCAGGATCGCAATCGTTCTTTCTAAACGACTTTGATTTCTTGACATTGTACCATAATATGGTTATACAACGACCATGCTCATTAACCCAGTTCTGACCATTTTGTTCAATGTCTTTCATAGCCTTGTCATCAGCATCAGACTGAGATATGACAGACGTGTATTTTCCGGCCTCAACAACATACTCAAGCTCTTCCCCTTTCTCTGTCTCAGGATTACATCCTTCTTTTGTGAAAAGAGCCGATTGTCTTTTATTTCTATAAACTACCTGTTCTTTTTTTTTATGAACTAACGTACATTCTTCAGATACGCTACCGTCCCTGGAAGACACCCTTATCTTGACACTTCTGTTGGCACCAGTATCATTTTCATCAAAGTAAATATTAACCTTACTGTTAAGACCGCCTTCTTTCTTATCTATGTTCGCCCAACAATTACCTACTTTCATTCGCTAATCCTCCATCTTAAATTTTCGGGATTTGTATTTACGTTGATTACCTCCGGTGATCCATCGGAATCAAGATTAACAACATCCTTGTCCAGGTGAATTTCCTCCTTATCCACAGACTCGCATTCAACTATTTCAATAACATAATCTTTTATATTACTTTCTATACTTAACTGCGTGCTTGTTTCATCACCCTCAATTTGTTCAAATTCCTTATCCAATTTAATGTAAGGAACGACCTTTCCGGGCTGATAAATAGGAATCAGCACACCATTTATAGTTATGTTCTCATTAACTTCATTCCCATCCTCATTGCCAGGCATGGAAACAATCATCGAAACCTGGAACGTGTCTTCAAGACCCGGATCACCAGGGAAACCATAATCAAGCCTAATATCATTGACATCAATATTTAGACCAGAAGCGGTGGTAAATGCCTTTATAACACCCTTTATACCACTATCTCCTGTAATAAGGGCATTGATAGAAGCGGCGTTGGTAGTAATAAGGATTTGCTTATCTCCACCAGATATAGGGAACTCCAGCCTACTAACCGACACTTCTGTGATCTTAATACCTTTTTGCTTGAAAGTAATGGCTTTCATGCTTTCGGTATCGGACTTCTTCACAATTCGGATAGTGATCCTATCTTCCCTTCCTTTCCAAGATGGAGCATCGAAATTCATTTTATCACGACCGACACCTTCCTTCTTATCTGAGGTAAGCCAAGAACCATCATCCATCTTATATATTCTTTCTTTGCTCATAATAACCCTCCTTCATTAAAGTGTCAGTTCCCATTCAACGCCATCATCTACCACAACCTGTACCGTAGCCGTACCGCCTGTGGCTTCAAATGTTATGTCAGTAGGAATAACATCAAATATCTCTTGTACGCCAACACATCCTAAGCCGCAGATAATATCCTTAAACCATTCCTCTTTAGCGTATTTTTTAAGAACTTCTTTAAAGAACTCACGAAGCCAATCTGAATCAATAGATTCCTTAAGTATGGTTTCTATTATTTCCTTAAGCCAAGATTCGTGCATTTCCTCTTTCAGAATCTCTTTAATAAGCTCGACAATGGTTTCTTTATCTAACTTATCAGAAGGCACAGAGCCATCAACGAGATTACCCCCACATATAAATCCTTTGCATTTTTCTGCCATTTCTTATCCTCCTAAATTAACAATGGAACCCATAAGAACTATTTGCTTCTTCTCGGTACACAACCCTCACTTCAGCAAGTTCATCCTGTTGACACATATCCCGGCAGAACCTAACAGTACGACCCTGGACTTTATACATATCAGAAGGTACGACACCCCCGCAATAAGATACAAGCAAAATCTCTGCCGGATCTTTCTTTAGAACCACATGAGAAGTACCGTCAAACACTTCTGTATTGACAGATCCACTTACGTTAATAGCCCTTGAAACGTATTTAGCTAAATTAGCTAAAGCTCCGTCTAAAGGCATACCATGATACAAACCAGCTTCTTCTATAGTTTCTCCATCATAGAATATGTTAGAAGAAGGAATATTGCAATGATGCGGGCGTTCGCACCCACCATGACTGCCAAAACAACCGTTACCTGTTATTGCCATTGTTACTCAAAATATTTATTTTTTGTTTTAAAAATTCTATTTCCCTATCCTGGTATTCCATACGGCATATCATTGCATTGATTAAAGCCGTAAGATCAGATTTCTGAGCCAGACTGAAGTAGCCAGCGTTGATGCCGTCAGCGCAGTACACGCAGTTCGTGCATGTATATCCGTCCGGGCATGGCACCGGCGTCTCGTCCACATGTGGAACATATACGTGTTTACCACTTAAGTCCTTACCAATTTGTGCACTCTTTTCCATTTTGAAGTTGTTTTTCAAGTTTTTCAACTCTTTGTTTTAAAAGCGTATTTTCTTCAACCATCCTATCCAAAAACTTATCTATGTTTTCAAAAACCAGCTCTATATTATGCATAACCTCATTATAAGGCATGCCTGGAGTTAATTTGGATATGAATGTCTTGCATCCTGTATAATGAATGCAATGATCGCTTAAATGACCATACGGGCAATCGCATTCTTTTGGAAGAATTTCGCAATTGTCCGTACAGTCATTACACGGATCAGACCCGATACAGATATTAGATCTCAGAATATCAGGTCTGTCATCTTTACAAGTGTTACAATTCATGACTTTCTTTTTTTTGGTGCAAGATAATAATTTTCATTCACACCATCACAATAAGAAGTCAATCAATGTATTCCAAGCGGTTAGTGCTGCCTTTAAAAACGTATCCACATCTGTTTTCTATCTCTACATCGGTAATAGGGAGAATAGCATCTTTGCCATAAGTAAGTTCACATTTTGAAATAAAATTTACTATACCTTGATAATTACCATGAAATTCCCTTGCGAGTTTCCTGCCAGTAGGAATCCCTTCTTTATTGGTTTCAGGAATACCTATCAAGCACTTTATCCAGTTTGGTTCATTCTTGTTATTACTTCGTATTTCGTAGTTCACGATATCAAATACAATACCTTCAAGGTTCTTGACATCGATGCTGTCCGCATCCATTTTCTTATCAATACGAATCGTGCTTGTTAAATCTCGTAATTTCATGATATTTTCTATTTTTGACATTAATGAATAACTGTCACAGTGTTTTAAAAGACCGAAGTAAGAAGACCAGCTTTCATTTGTAATACACTTCTTCGCGTCTTTGGCTACCCTCTTCCTTATTGTCACATAACCTTTATTGTGTTCAGATACGCCTTTGTTATTACGGTGGAAAACATACCCGCAAAAATCAAGAGGTCTATCCATGTCTGTTATAATACAAGTATGCCTTTTAGATCTTATCTTAAGCTCATACCACCAATAATTCTTAATCCTCCATTTGGCAGTATTAGCATCCTCCTTAGTATAGAAAGCAAGGAAATTATCGTCGGCATATCTCAATGAAAAAGGAGCTATTCTCTTTGCAAGATCATCAAAATCTTTCATAAGGAGATGATGAATGAAAGGACTTGTAGGAGTCCCTATAGGCAGCTCTCCAGATACGAAACTTACGTCTATTACAAAATCTATAAACTTTTTATTTGAAATAAAGTTCTTAAGTACTTTTCTAAACACTTTGTCTTTTACATGGTTATAACATTTACGTTGATCTATAACCAAACAATACTTCAAATCAAGTCTATCATAATAAACATGCTTCATCTTTTTAATAAGAGACCTTGATTTAGACGATGCTGTTATGCCAAATCCCGGCTTACAATTAAGACCATTCATATTATCCTTCTCATAATACAAAGGACCTAACTTTACTAAAACAAGATGCTGATAAATTCTGGTGGTAAGATCCGGGCTGTTTATTTCACGAACCTTACTATTCTTGTTTTCTTTTACAAGTTTGCGATATTTGATTTTGCTAACATAAGTACCATCTAAATACCATTCATACAATTTTAACGAATTACCATCAAAATCAGAATTGAAATTAACAACATCATTCTTTTTAGAATGGTTTTTAAATGCTGCTTCGCATGCTTCTCTAATATCATCCAAACTTATATCTATATAGTTTGAAACTGATTTCAGTTGTGGGCTAATGACGGGCTTACGACCGTCGCGCATCTCTATCATATTTTTATCATATAACCTCATACGCTTGTCTTTTATTGATTCTCCACTCCTGGGAAAGATTAAAAAGAATATACCCAATTTTTTTAGCCCACACAGGGCAAGGCCGCAATTGTTGCGATTCGTATTAGAAGTGGCGTTATTCGCATTCAGATTACGAGGCGAGCAATTACTGTTGTTCGCATTACCGCCGAAACGAGCAGCCAATTCTTTTTAACCTTTTTCTCAACCGTTATTTGCTATTTCAGAGATCAGATCCCAATGTAAGACTTGTTAGCAGACTAACGGATTTCATTGAATAGCTTTTTATTGTTTATAATGTTAACTATCTCTGTTGTCTAATGACATTGCAAATGTATGTATAATATTTTATAGCTACAAAACAATTTGTATTAAATATTTTAAATTTTTGTTTTGTAGCTATAAAATATTATATTAACAAGATACGGCTGCGCCGTGATATAGTATAAAAGGCTGCGCCTTAGCGCTGCGCTTATGATGGCTGCGCCATCAATGGGTTGCACCCATCAAACCTGCGGTTGACTGACGTCTAATAACAACTGGGCAAGGCCGCAAGTGTAGCGAGGCGGATCAGAAGTGGCGTTATTCGCATACAGACTACGAGGCGAGCAAAGACTGCTGTACGCATAACCGCCGAAACGAGCAGCCAATCTACTCCTTAAGCCGATAGCTGAAGCCCAGTAGCAATTGTCCCATGTACAAAAACATTCTCCTGATCCGATACCTCCGCCTTTTTTATCCTTCCATCCGGTATAAGGGATACGGTGTAAAGCATAACTATATCCTAAATTTTGGGTAGTTGCTATCTTTTTATATTTAGATTCAAAATTAAAAACCTCACCATTATTTATAGTAGACCTTTTCTCATATGTCCATTTCTTTTGATCTGGCTCTATATAGATATCAATAGTATTACCTATACGAGTAACATTAGGGTCATTTAAACAAGTTCCTACCTGTTCGTATCCTCCTCCACAATACCTAAAGACATCTCCAGACAAATTCATGCCATCGTACAAAGACATCCTTAAAATAACTTCCAAATCAAATTCTGCCGGTTCGTCATTTTCGTTTAAGGCTGATATAGTGCCGGTCATTTCCTTAAACACAATAACATTCATATGACCTTCAACCATACTCTTGGCTCCCTGGACGTTCTTATACCAATATTTTCCTCCATAAAAATCGAACTCCAATCCTTCCTCTATTCCTGCCTCAAATGCAAAAGAAGCCGCCATCTGGCTTTCCATGCACTGTTCTTTAGGATATTCTGAATTTATGAGGTAAGAAAAATGAGTTTTTTTAGTAGGTTCATAATGTATAATAGAAGAATTTGTAGCCCATGATCCATACAACCATGTCTCTTCTCCTTTTTTACGATACTTTACACCTCCGTATTTGCGATAATTAACATCATTACCTACTCCGGAGTTACTTGATATCCCTGATCCAAAAGTATCTGGATTAGCTAAGTATTTAGTACCGTACAGCATTTCAAGGTATATGATATAAGCATTCAAGGTCAAAAAACCACCTTCAGAAAAAGGATAAGAAGATTCAGGATCTACGTTATTAGCCCTCGAATACTTAGCTATATTGATTTGATTTACATCATTGCTTCTCGGATAAGTTCTTCCATTTAAAAACATCGTGCAGGCGTTACCAACTCCGGCTCCGGATTTACAATTTGTTTCTCCTTCATACAAGAAAAAGAAAGATCTTGCCTTGGAGTCTACTGTACATACCGGTCCAGGAGATAAGGCTGTGGGCGGAAGCACAGGGCACGTCTGGCGCAGGTCAAGTCCGTCCAGCATAGGAACCGTGTCTGCGTCGTACACACCAGACCATATTTTCCCGCTTTTACCAACTACCTTATCAGCTACATATAGACTCTTGCTACATCCTAAGAATATACTATAATTCTTTGAAGTAGTCTCCCAAGGTCTTAAAATCCTTACCTCTGATCCTGAAGCATTATAAAGTTTTTGACTAATGCCATACTCTTCATAAAAAGCCTTAGCGTCAAATGCTCCGGCATCACAATACTTATTTTTATGACCGTTATCTAAATACAGTTCCACATCGCATTCGGCTCTCATTTCCTCGGTTATGCCCACCGTAGGAGCAAAATCTCCGTTTTCAAATCTAAGGAGATTATTCTTACGAAGCTTTCCTACCGGACGCACTTTGTCTCCGGTATTTTGAGTCATGTCTATAAGGTAAAAATCCCAAGAAGGGAGAAGGCTTTTGTCGCCAACTGATTCCGTGGCTTCTGGAGGAAGCTGATCCTCAGCCCAAGCGGATGCCGATCCTGAAGCACCTTCTTTAAGAACGTTGAAAGTATTACCATCAGACAAAACAAAAGGCTCAGATTCCTCCCCTTTCTTCGATAAAAACTTTTCCCTTTTACCAACTTGATTAACGACGATGTTCTTCTTAGCCTTATTCCCTTCATCGGAAATAGTGTAATTCAAAGTCGTATCAAGACCTTCATTTATTTCAGAAAACACCGACACCAGTTTATCATTCTCACCTTCTGTCGGATTAAATTTTACGTTGCTCATTTTCAAAAATCAAATTTGCATTCATCAACAACAGGCTCGCATTTGGTATTTTCATTAACCCATTTCATGCCCTCTTCTTCCAGTATCTTCTTAGCCTTTTCATTGGCATCATCAACGCTAATGAAAGACGTTACGGTACCGGCGTATATCCTCCTGTATTTCTCAGGAGCCTTCCATCCTTCCTTACAACGTTTACTAAACCAACCATGTTGATCTTCGTTGTAATAAACGGTTTTACATACTCCAGATTCGTTAGCGGCAGCCTGCCCCTCTTGCTCAAGGATCCTCGCAGCTTCGTAGTTAGCTATTTCGGTACTGAACTTAGACCATACACGACCGGCCTCTACCACGTAATGTATAGGCTGTTCTTGCTTTTGACCATCAGGGCAATCATTTTTAAAGAAATCCCCTTCCTGTCTTGTGTTATAATAAACCTTGCAACATCCACCTACTTTATTAGCATACAACGGACCTTCTTTCTCCGCAAACTCTTCCGCTTTCCTATCTGCATCATCTTGGCTTATATCCGAACAAAATTCAGCTTCATGAACGATAAACGTTTCTTCAGAACCAAGATCTTCCGGACAATCCGATTTCTTGAAAGCTTTTCTGTATTCTTTGTTGTAATACATCTTTTTCATGACAAGATCTTATTAAGTTCTTCTTTGAATTTATGAATCTCGTCCGGACACAACCCACATTCCCCTTCACAGACGATTCTTCTCATACGATCTATTTTAAAAACCGTATCCATATCAGGCTTGATACCTACCTTATACTTATGATATTGTAGATACTGATCAGCCTTACATGCTATAAAACGATCAGCACACTCACATAAGTAAGATGAAGGGAAAAGAATTTGCTGTGTACTTCCGGTAGCTGCCATATCACCTTGACGTAAAATACCTGGCGTATTCTTTATTTATGTATTCAGAATAAGTAGCAAGATCATCCGGGTCCGGGCACTCGTTCTTCAAATTAACGATCCAGCCTCTTACCAGTTTTTGAATATCAGCATACCTTTTACTTACACCTCCTACAAACCTGAACTTGCGATGAAGGTCTATGATTTTCTTGTCCAATACAGCAAGTTCATCATATTTCTGAATACAAGCCGCATTAGAATCAGCTTTAGGTGTCGTATTCGACTGAGGCTTTATAGCCCGACTTTTATTAACAGAAGCAATGTTGCTTCTTCCGCATCCACATCCCATAATTTATTGATATTTAATTTATTATATTTTGCAACCACAATTTTCACAATTATTGAGAACGTAAATCAATTTAGATGCTTTTTCGTATAATTGTTTTACGTTTTCAAAATTCCCTAATCTCATATTAGCTTCAGCCGCAGCCAGCAGAAACTCTATTTCTTTTATTTTGTCAATAACGTCATCATCCTCATGATCGCATAACACAGTTGACCTGGCCCATATCTTATCTATGTTAAGACGGATCAGATCCGTTTTTAAATACTTTCTGTTAAATGAATAAGAGGAAGGACTACCTTTTATGGTAATATCGTATATACCATCTTTCAGGTTTTCAAAATCATTTCCGCGACCCGGATTTATGCCAAGAGTCTTACTGTTGAATACATTCAGCTGATTCTTACCAAGATAATAAACATACTTATTCTCATCTTCAGGTGGTACAATCTCTATAATAGCCGGTCTGTCTGCCAGTATCCCCCATTCCGACTGATCGGCTATGCGAAGCGTTTTAGGGTTGTTGGTGCTTATAACCTCAAAATCAAGATGGATGTTGTTCATACTCTCCTCCCATCCCATTCTGGTAAGGGAATCATCGTATCTGGCTGTTATATCAGCTCCCTCTACCTCAGTGCTATTAACACGTACCTCGGTACCATTTATCTTGACTCCTACTATTTGGGCTACCAACGACTTAGCCATACCAAACATAGGAACAATGATTTCCCCGTTATAATCAGTTCCTTCATTTGGATACTGTACTACTTCCGTCTTGTACAGGCCATCATTTCTTCTGGCTACTATTCTAATAACCATCTGATTTTCCACATCATAGTCGGTCATTACTATCCTGACATAGAAAATGTTATTTCTTATCTGTGGTAAAATATCGATATAGTTCATACCTTATCTTTTTCTACAAAGATAAGTAAATGAGGTGATAAAAGTTTAAACTATTGGACATTAAATAAAAGGTGAGGTGATTGTCACCATATCCGATAATAGATTCCAGCGCCTAAGTAGGGAGAGAAGCCCTCGCGCCCAACTCCATACCCTGCCGTCAGCCCTATGCCCCAGCGCCGGCTCTTTTCGTATATTATTTCTTTTTTGTGGTAGATGATCATCGTATCCAAATTAGGTCTGTATCCGCTTATAACAGCCCGATAATCATCTGTGCTGTATGTTTTTCTTTGAATTGGGATATTGATATAAACAGTGTCTTTTATCGTGTCTTTTTTAACTATAGCATCCATAGGGAAAGGTATTTCTACCTCCCCTACGTCAACTATATACTGAGGAACAGGAACAGGTTGGATAATGGTATCTATTACCGTATCTATTTCTATATCGTGTATTATTTCTTTCTTCTTACATGTTTTACCAAACAAGAAAGATATAAAACACAGTAGAATAACTCCTAACACATGCCCTACCCTCATTTTTTGCAAACACATTTCTTACCCTCCTTTTTATTATCTAAAAGATCTTGTATTTCACCATTTTTTATACCTTCTTTTAACTCCTCTCCGAATGGAACTTTTTGCCACCAACTTACTTTACTAAAGAAGTACTTAACGCCTTTTACTATCATCAAATCAGGTACAAGGTCGCCGAGGCGCTTGAATGCCATTCCACCGTATAATATTAAGGCAAATATTGTAATCCACTGAAGAAGCATGTCTATAAACTCTGGGGATTTATGCCCTCCCATAGACATAATAAGGTCCATTCCGGATATGGTAAACAACCCGAAAGAACAGGCCGCGAACTCAAGAAGAATTTTCAAAACTCCCATTTCGCTTATGCATGTCAATATCTTAAAAGGTCTCTTTCTCTTTCTTCGGATATAGCAGTGCTTGATACTTTTTATAGTAGCTAACAAAAGATTTATAGCTAATATAAACAATATAGAATATATAAGGTGGTGAATCTCCTGGAAATTCATCCACAATGCTGATAATCCGGAAATGAGAAAAGCCCAGAAACTTTCTAAATTCATCCTTCCTACAAATCTGTAAGCCATATTAGAACATAGTTACTTTCTTGCTACTTCCAAGAGAGTCATATACGTCAATATGGACCCAATTGGTACCTGATTCTAATCTAATAGGACAAGGAAGTAAATCCTGCGACTGAATTATTTTATTCCTTGCCTCCTCCGCCGTCATACCTTTAGCATCGAAATCGATGGCTGCCCCAAGCATATGAGGACTGACATACAAAGACCCTGATACGGTCTTGGATTTTACTATATCCGAAATATTGTTCCTAAACCCACGCTCATCAAACCTTCCACCCGACTTCCAGGTATTAACCGTCATCGGCGTTTTCAATATGTCTTTCCTTAAAACCAGTATCGTGTGAAGCAATTCAGTTCTTAAATACCTCCAGCAAAGATCTTTGTCTCTACCGTATTCTTTAGGACCAACTAATTCAACAATACTAAAATACTGACTCAATTCTTTTATAATATCACTTCTTTCCATAACTTAACCTTTTTCACAAAGATAATCAGAACCTTACCAAATATTAAAATAAGCGGAGTTTGGATTAAAGAAAAACCCCTGCATAAATAAATATACAGGGGCCATCCATAACATTAACAACAAATTACGACCTAAACAACCCTTACGTATCCGGCTGATACAAGATCAGAAAGATTCTCGTAAGCCAAAGGGATGCCTGAATCTCTTATGCAAAGATACTTAATTTCTTTGTCTATGTAATACTTTCCGTTCTCTAAAATAGAATTATATACCCAAGGAATAGGATCGTCTACGGTACCTGAATGCTTTTCTTGAACAACCATATACAGACTTTCGGCTCCACCTCCCTGGCCAGGAACCCAATCAGCTTGTAGATTGTGATTTTGCCTTACTTCAAACAAAGTCCAATCCAAATCCGAAGGTTTGTTTTTGCTGCGGAAACGTTGCCCTTTTACAACAGCCGTACCCATAGGAAGACCTTTGTCGCCATAAACTCCATCCTTATCCCAAATAGGATACAATCCTTTTATCTTAAGAGCAAGACTCTGGTCAGTATTCTCCAACATAGCCGGCGTATTGATCATCGCCCTCATGTACATGGCTGTAGCCTTCTCCGGATCGTTAGCTTCAAGGATCTTATTTTTTTCTATGATCTGATCCTTTGTCCTTGCCAACTTCTCAGGATATCCTTCATCCACTTTCATAGATTCAACTTCACTCCTGTCAATTTTAGAAGCTATTTCCTTTTCTATGGCAGCAGTACGATCATCGCATTCAGATTCATATACATGCATTTCATTCATTGCCGTATTAGCAATATCAAGCTCGTATTCTGAATCTGCTACAGATACGGTGTATATCCCGCTCCCTTTTGCTACATCAATATCGTTTTTAACCTTCTGCCTCATGCTGCTGTTATACCATATCTGTTTACCATCCAAGCTATAAGAGCGGACAGCATCAGAATAAGCATATTCCCTGGCCTCAGAAACTTTCTTATCCTTAGCCTTGGCAAGCAACTCCTCTTCAGTTGGTCCAGGAGGCTCCGGGTCAAGCTGCATGGCAATAACTTCTTTCACACTCGCATCAGGATTGTCTTGATGGAATTTTTCTTGATCGGAGTCAAGTTGAACCCATTTACCATCTAAGAAATCTTGGTAAGAATACCCTACTTCGTAAGAAGAGGAATCCAACTCGTATCCTTCCCAGTAAAAACCTTTTACGTTTTTATTTACATAAACCATACTCTATCCTTTCTGTTAAGCTTGTTCACCTACTCTGATAACTAACTTATCATTAATATACCAGATACTTAATTCTATAAAACTATTTTTAGGTACTACTACGCTATCGCCTGACATGCTCTGGAACAGGCCAGAGGTAGGAAGCGGCTGCGTGATGTCTGTGCCGGTAGTGTTGTTGACCCGCACCTGCCATTCCCTCCCAACATCCTCAGCAGATACGGCCATAGACAGGTTCGTAGCGGAAGCTACGTTGGCTATGATATTATGAGCATCTATTGGCAAACTTGCTAATGTTGTGACAACATTAGGAGTCTTAGCCATAAACTTCAAATAAGATAACATGTCATTAGACAACGTAGCCGTATTAGCTATAGCTCTATATGTCTTATCTTGGGAAACAACATAAGTTACCATCTCAATGTCTATATAAGATCCAGATACGTCTTCCTTTGAGTTGGTGTTATTAAATAAAACAGCTATTATTTTTAATTCAGAATTATCATTGTCTAAAAAATAATCCAAAGAAAAATAATAAAAACTAAGCTTACCTAATGTAATATTGTTATTGTAAGCATTCAGAACTTTTGCATACGAATCCTCATCAAGAGTTCCAGAAGTACTGGGAAATATGGATAAATCAAGATAAGATGAATCTACTCCTGTACTTACCATACCAAGTGATTCAAGCACCTTAGTTCCACCTTCTTCAGTAACCAAAATATATTCGTTATACACGTTTTTAGTTTCTGTAGATGCCACATCGTCTTTTACAAGATACATGACATTATCCTTCGCTTCTTCAACAGTAGGAAGTTTGCTAACAATCTGTTTCTTCCACCCTGCTGCCGAAACAGCATCATCTATGTACTGTTTTGTTACATGATCTCCCCATGTCATATTACTAAGAAGAGTCTTGCTACCGTCCTGACTTCCGGCAGGGGGAGCCGGGATGAGGCCTCCCTTCCCCGACTCCGAACCTGTTCCAGGAGCAGCCTGCACCACATTCTCAAGTCTGGAATCAACCTCCTGGCCTTCGAATTTACTGTTATAACCTATTTCTGCCATATTTATTTTTTGTTAATTTTATCCAACAACTTCTTGACCTGGTCTACGATGTCCATCACCGCACCAACCTTGTTTTTACGTCCTCAACCTTCTGATCAATCTTAGAATCCAAAGCCTTTAAACGATCTTCGTTTTTACGATACACTAAATACAGGGCTAAACCGATGATTGCTATCGTAAGGATATTAGCCAAAACGCATCCGATTATTATCTGAAACATGATGATTATATGGTAGATAACGCTACCACACGCTTTAATTATTCAACTTTTTACAAATATAGTAATTGCCCCAACCATAACAAGATCAAAGACACTCGTCATTAACATCAGACACCCATTCTTTAGATGAAAGAACAGATTCAAACTCAGAAGAAGGGCTATCATATACCAGATACGGGTATTGAGGTTCGTCATCAGCCTGCATGTCTAAAGACTTAAATAGAAGGTCATAATGTTCTACGTGTAAAATAACTTTAGAACCATCTACGCTCGCTCTTGGGCTGCCTATTCCTAATTCACGTCTCTTTTCTTCAGATACGGAATCATATACTTCTTTTGGTATGATAATAAATTTCATATTACTTTGATTTTAGGGTTTGTAAATAGTTGTATGCTTTGATACATTCGTCTTTTGTAAATACCTTATTCATATACAAAGCCATATTTTTAAAAATCATATGACAAAACTCCGTACCTCCTTGTCCTCCGATATTTACTCCAGATGTTCCTTTATTTCCATCACCGTATAATAAATCAACTT
>OICG01000024.1_pt1 | contig 67005 bp, 56 predicted proteins | sample 1581241 | NCBI WGS metagenome assembly OICG01 (sample SAMEA3882534, study PRJEB24775) | human gut metagenome | biome: human-associated habitat; feature: intestine environment; material: feces | place: Netherlands | collected 2009/2010
GCCTTACGGCTCGTGGGCTGTACCACCGGTAGGGAATTGCACCCTGCCCTGAAGAATAATTATTTAATTAGCTTACGCTAACCATAGTAAACCTTTGTGGCTTGTATGTCAAGATTATTTTCATTTTTGATAAAATTTATGCTATAATCATACATCGATTAAAAAAATCTTAAAATTTTTTGTAACAAAACAATCCTTTCTACGTCTAACCTATGAACAAAGGAGGTGACAGTTCTGGATTATGAGAAATTGTACAATTCCTATTACTTGCAAGTATACTCATATGTAATGACAATTGTAAAAAATCAACATCAGGCTGAGGAAATTACCCAGAATACTTTTTATAAGGCCATGACCGCAAAGAAGGCATATGCCGGCAAATCAAGCGAACAGACCTGGCTTTGCAGCATAGCAAGAAATCTGGCAATGGACGAATGCCGAAAAAGCACAAAATTTACAGAGCTTGACGAAGAGCAGCTAGAACAACCCGATAATATGGTAAAAAGTCTGGAAAATAAAGATACAGCTCTTCAGATTCATCTTATACTGCACGAGCTTGATGAGCCCTACAAGGAGGTCTTTCAGCTTAGAATATTTGGTGAATTGCCATTCTCTCAAATAGGCATGATATTTGGAAAAACAGAGAACTGGGCACGGGTAACTTACCATAGAGCCAGACTGAAAATCAAAGAAAGGATGGATAGAAATGAATAATCCAATTACACAATCAACCGATGAAACCTGCAATATAGTTCAGGATTTACTCCCACTATACTATGACGATGTATGCAGTCCCTCAAGCAAAAGACTTGTTGAAAAACACCTTAAGACTTGTGAAAAATGTCAAAATACATACAATGAGCTAAAAAACGATTCTATTGATTCAATGATAAAAAAAGAGGCCGACAGTGTATTAAAGCAGCATGAGAAAAAGGAAAAATCTGCTGCCTACAAGACCGGAGTCATAATAGCCGGACTGCTGCTTATCCCAATACTCATCACATTCATAGTGTGCCTGTCAAATGGCGGTGGTTTAAATACCTTTGCGGTGGTAACAGCATCTATGCTTCTTGTAGCTGCAATGACAGTTGTTCCACTTATGGCACAGCAGAAAAAACTGACCAAATGCATAATCTGCGGTGTTTTTGCTCTGCTCTTGATATTCTTTTTTGTTGACAGAATGTATAGTTCAAATGAATTTATGCTTTGGTCTGTTCCAACTATATTTGGATTATCAATTGTTCTCTTTCCGTTTGTCATCAGAGGAATTGAGCTTCCACCTGTTTTATCAGACAAAAAAGCTCTTATCACTATGCTGTGGGATACCTTATGGCTTTTCCTCACAATCATTGAGGTGTGTGGTCATACAAACGATGTTGCCGGAATGAAGGCCGGCTGCATTATAGCATTTGTCTTTGTACTTGCAGCCTGGCTCATATTTTTTGATGCACGATATTTAAACGCAAACGGATTTATAAAATCCGCAATTATAGTTTTGATAGCTTCGGTTTGGACAGCTTTTGCCGATGACATATGCGAGTTTTTAATTTTTGGCACCAGACAAATCACTATAAAGTCCGTGAATTTTTCTGACTGGACTTCCAATATCTGCGTGAATGCCAATGTTTACGCTATTGTGCTTGTGTCCGGTGTTATTATCGCCTCTATACTTTTTGTAGCAGGCGGTATTAAAGCATTTGCTAATAAAAAATAAATTAGTTTTCTCTTTGAAATATTATTACAAAACCCCTCCCACAGATTTCTATCTGTGGGAGGGGTTTTTATAGTCATTATTCAATAAGTGCCTACAGATTAGCAAACACCCTGTGCAAGCATAGCGTCAACTACTTTCTCAAAGCCTGCGATATTTGCACCTGCAACATAGTCAGTCTTTCCACCAACTGTTGCATTGTATCTCTTAGCAGCATCACTGATGTTAGCGTAGATTGTCTCCATGATACCCTTGAGCTTTCCGTCAACCTCTTCGAATGTCCATGAAAGTCTCTCAGAGTTCTGGCTCATCTCAAGTGCTGATGTAGCAACACCACCTGCATTGGCAGCTTTACCACCTACGAAGAGTACTCCGTTCTCCTGAAGGTATTTTGTAGCCTCAAGAGTTGTAGGCATGTTAGCACCCTCTGTTACAGATGTAACACCGTTAGCAACGAGCATCTTGGCATCCTCAATGTCTAACTCATTCTGAGTCGCACATGGAAGAGCAAGATCTACCTTGTACTGCCATACACCGTGCTCACCGTTCTGCTTTGCATGATACTCAGCAGTTGACTTAGCAGCTGCATACTCAGTAAGACGGGCACGCTTAACTTCCTTAACTTCCTTAAGAAGAGCAACATCAATTCCGTTTGGATCATAAATCCATCCGGTAGAATCAGAACATGTTACAACCTTAACACCTAACTCCTGTGCCTTCTCGATTGCGTAGATAGCAACGTTACCGGATCCGGAAACTGCTGCTGTCTTTCCCTCAAGGCTCATACCATGATCTTTCCATAATGCGTTAGTAAGATATAACAGACCATATCCGGTAGCCTGTGTACGTGCAAGAGATCCACCATAGGTAAGACCCTTACCAGTCAGCACACCTTCGTATGATCCACGAATTCTCTTATACTGTCCAAATAAGAAGCCGATCTCTCTTGCACCTGTTCCGATATCTCCGGCCGGTACATCAACGTCTGCTCCGATATATTTGCAAAGTTCTGTCATGAAGCTCTGGCAGAATGCCATGATCTCTCTGTCAGATTTACCCTTAGGGTCGAAATCAGAACCACCTTTACCACCACCGATTGGAAGTGTTGTAAGAGAATTCTTAAATACCTGCTCGAAACCTAAGAACTTGATAATACCCAGGTTTACAGAAGGATGAAGTCTTAAACCTCCCTTGTATGGTCCAATGGAATTATTAAACTGTACACGGAAACCTCTGTTTACCTGAACCTGTCCGTTGTCATCTACCCAAGGAACACGGAACATGATCTGACGATCCGGCTCTGTGATTCTCTCAAGAATCGCATTCTTTCTGTATAATTCCTCATTTGCATCGATTACAGGTCTTAAAGAATCAAGAACCTCTGTTACTGCCTGTAAGAACTCAGGCTGATCTGCGTTTTTCTTCTTTACTACTTCGAGTACTTCATCAACATAGCTCATTTTTATATCTCCTTTACAAAATTATTTTTCACATCAACAAGTTTATTTTATATAAATCTATTGCTATAATCAAGTAATTTTTGAAAGTTTTATATAAAAAAATTCATTTTATTTATTATCTTCATTTATATTATCCCAGTTTTGGTACTGATTCTCCTCATCATCGGAATATACCACCTTGAAATAATCCGAGAGTTTTGCAAGTGAAGTTATAAGAACTTTCATTTCGTCATCCGAAAGATCGTCCTTTATATGCTCTATCATATGACGGTGAAACTGCTCATGATGATAGTATGCACTCTTTCCCTTGTCGGTGAGTGAGAGCTTTACCACACGCTTATCCTCCTCACTGCGGATACGGTTCACGTATCCCTTGCGGGTGAGACCATCTATTGCCTTTGTCAGCGTGCCCAGAGTGATAGACATAAGCTTGGCTACGGTGCCTGAGCGCTTTGGCTCATCGACTCCTATTGCCTCTATTATATGCATATCATTGATAGAAATATCAGAAAATTCGTCTGTTATCAGACATCTGCCCTCTATCTCTGTCAAATCCTTAAACAGACACACCAATAATTCATTTAAAGTTTCATCTGCCGTCATAAATACCTCTTTCTATTGCCACTCTATGGCGCAGGCTCCCCATGTAAGTCCTGCTCCAAAGCCTGATAAAATTATTTTTTCCTCATGCTTTATCATACCATCTTTGCGGACTTTATCAAGCAAAATCGGCACACTTGCCGCAGAAATATTTCCACACTGCTGTAAATTGGTCGGAAATTTGTCCATAGGCTGCTTAAGCCTCTTGGCAACCGACTCAATAATACGGATATTGGCCTGATGCAGCACATAGACATCCACATCATCTGCGCTCCAGCCGATTTCATCAAGCAGCTCATTTATAGCCTTTGGCACTGTCTTTACCGCAAACTTGTATACAGCAGGACCGTCCATGGTGACATAGCCACCGAGTGCAGACTGCTTTCCATTGTCGGTAAACGGATTGACTACGGGACGGTTGTCTCCGTCAAGCGCCTCACCGCCTTTTCCGTCCGAGCCCTGTACAAAGCCCTTGAAGGCATCGCCCTCGTCTGTCACAACGGCTGCCCCTGCTCCGTCTCCGAAAAGTACACAGGTGCTTCTGTCATTCCAGTCCATTATTTTTGAAAGAACCTCTGCTCCCACTACGACTGCCTTGTGAAATCTGCCGGTCTTAAAATACGCATCTGCTGTGGCAAGCCCGAATAAAAAGCCTGAGCATGCGGCATTTATGTCAAATGCCACTGCACTGCCTGCACCTATCTCAGCCTGAATTTGACATGCGAGCGATGGAACGATTTTGTCTGTGGATACGCTTGCCGCTATTATCAAGTCTATCTCACTTCCGTCAATCCCCGCATCCTGCAGCGCACTTTTTACTGCATCACAGGCAAGTGATGTGGTTGTCTCAGTCGTTGCAATGTGTCTGTTTCTTATTCCTGTACGCGAGCTGATCCACTCGTCAGATGTGTCCATTATGGCTGCCAGGTCATCGTTTGAGACCACTCTCTGTGGCAGGCAGCTTCCTGTTCCAACTATCTTCATAGAATTTCCTTTCCGGGACTAGAACTTGCGGAAACGCTTGTATCTTTCCTCCAAGAGCTGGTCCTTTGTCAATTTGCTTTCTTTTTCCAAGAATTTCTTCATGTTGCCCTTCATGTAGTTTCCGATTGATGAAAGAGCATCCTCGTCGGCTCCGCCAAACTCAGGTATTATATCATCCACGACATCAAGCTCCTTTAAGTCGTGTGCTGTAATCTTCATTACCTCTGCGGCTTCCTTTGCACGCTTTCCATCCTTCCAGAGGATAGATGCAAAACCCTCAGGCGAGAGAATTGAGTATGTGGCATTTTCCATCATCCACACTTCATTTCCTACAGAAAGAGCTAAAGCTCCGCCGCTTCCGCCTTCTCCTATCATGAGACAAAGGATTGGCACCTTGATGCCGCTCATCTCATAAAGGTTTCTTGCGATTGCCTCACCCTGTCCGTTTTCCTCTGCTTCCATTCCAGGATAAGCTCCTGATGTATTGACAAAGGTTATGATCGGACGGTTGAATTTCTCTGCCTGCTTCATGAGGCGCAGTGCCTTGCGGTAGCCCTCAGGTGATGGCATACCATAGTTTCTCTTTGCGCAGTCCTCAAGGTCTTTTCCCTTGTGAACACCGATAACTGTGACCGGCTGGCCGTCTAAATATGCAATTCCGCCTACGATAGCCGGGTCATCGCGGAAATATCTGTCTCCGTGCAGCTCCATAAACTCATCAAAGATATAGTCCATATAGTCAACCGATGCAAGTCTCTTAATCTGTCTTGCGGCGCTGACCTTATCCCATACCTTAAATGGCTTAGCCTTTGCCTCGCGCTCCTTCATAAGCTCTGTCGGCTCGTAATTGTCGTCTGAGTGAAGCGGGTCAAAATTGGCATAGCCAGTGGTAGGTCTGTGAGCACGTAAAATCTTGTAAAGAGTCTTCTTTAAATCCTCACGCTCAACTATCATATCCACAAAGCCGTGCTCAAGCTGGAACTCTGCCCTCTGGAAGCCCTCAGGCAGCTTCTGTCCGATGGTCTGCTCGATAACACGAGGACCCGCAAAACCGATAAGTGCCTTTGGCTCTGCAAGAATGATGTCTCCAAGCATTGCAAAGCTGGCTGTCACACCACCTGTTGTAGGATCTGTGAGTACAGGCACATATAAAAGTCCTGCCTCTGAGTGACGCTTTGCTGCGGCTGAGGTCTTTGCCATCTGCATCAGTGAAATGATACCCTCCTGCATTCTGGCACCGCCTGAACAGCAGAATAATATAACCGGAAGTCTTTCCTCTGTGGCACGCTCAAATGCGCTTGTGATTTTCTCACCAACCACATGACCCATGCTTCCCATCATAAATCTTGAATCAATTACACCAAGCACTGTCTCCTCGCCGTAAATCTTTGTCTTACCGATGACAATACCCTCAGATAGTCCTGTTTTCTCCTGAGTCTTTGCAATTTTCTCCTCATACTCAGGGAAATTGAGAGGATTTCCTGTTGTAAGCTCTGTAAACCATGGCTCAAATGCTTCCTTGTCGGAAACCATTCTGATTCTGTTTTTAGCACGCACACGGAAATAATAATTACACTCATAGCAGACGTATTTGTGCTGTTTTACAACTGATTTGAGCACAGTCTTGCCACACTTGGGACAAACGATTGTCTCAGGGACATCCTCTTTTGTTTCCTGTGCTGCACCGGCATTTTTGCCATCTGCGGCTGTTTTTGCGCTCTCAGCGTTCTTTGCTAAAGCCTCATCAGCCTCTATATTTTTATCTTTCTTCTTGAATAACTTCATAATGTCTCCTTATGCAATTAACCTATTGCAAATGTAAGCTCCGCCATACAGGCAACCTTGCCGTTTGCCCTGGCAACAGCCTTGCCCACACCGATAGGACCCTTAACCTTTATAATCTCAGTGGTCAGCTCCAGCGTATCTCCCGGAACCACCTTCTGCTTGAACTTGGCATTATTGATGCCTGCAAAATATGCAGTCTTGCCCTTCCACTCATCCTGACAAAGAATGGCAACTGCACCGGTCTGCGCCAAAGCCTCAATAATAAGCACTCCCGGCATCACCGGATTTCCCGGAAAATGTCCCATAAAATGTGGCTCGTTCATAGTCACATTCTTCTTAGCCACACACTTCACGCCCGGCTGCAGCTCCTCAACCGTATCAATGAGAAGAAACGGACTGCGGTGCGGCAGAATATCCATAATCTGCTGCGTATTCAAAACTGACATATTGCATATATCCTTTCTCAACTTATTGTAAACTATTTACATTCTTCGAGCTCCACAAAGTGGAGCAATGAAGCACACAGTATTCCATAAACCTAAACTGCGCACATGCTTCGCGCTCAACAAAGTGGAGCCGGGAAGCACACAGTGTGTTCTGAATGAAAAATATGAACTGTCACGGCGTTCCATCTGCTCCAATAGCATGAAGCGCTAACACCATATCACAGCCTGTCCGTGCAAAATGCCGTGACTGACTTCATATTTTTCACGAGGAATATACTGTGTGCTCACGGACCTCATAACCTAAATGCGCGAAGCCCCTAAATTATTTATAAGCCTTGAGCAGAATACTTGCATTATGTCCACCGAATCCCAGTGAATTGCTCAGTGCATACTCAACAGGCTCCTCATAGCTGTCCTTGCAGTAATTGAGGTCAATCTCCTCATCAGGAGTCTCATAGCCAACAGTCTTATGTATAAATCCATCCTGGATTTCCTTCACACATGTTATAAACTCAACAGCTCCCGCTGCTCCGAGCAGATGTCCTATCATAGACTTTGTTGAATTGATTTTAAGATTTGCAGCCTCATCACCGAACGCAAGCTTGATTGCTCTTGTCTCAAAGAGATCATTGTGATGTGTGCCTGTTCCGTGAGCATTGATGTATTTTACATCTGCCGGTGTGACACCTGCATCGCTCATGGCATTGGTCATGGCTCTTGCTGCACCTGCGCCATCCTCCTGCGGAGATGTAATATGGTATGCATCCGATGAGCAGCCGTATCCGACTACCTCTGCATAAATCTTTGCGCCTCTTGCCTTTGCATGCTCAAGCTCTTCAAGGATAACTACTCCTGCGCCCTCACCCATTACAAAGCCGCTTCTGTTTTTGTCAAACGGAAGTGAACACTTTGTCGGATCATCTACTGTAGAAAGCGCTGTAAGTGCTGTAAATCCTGCGATTCCGATAGGACATACACTGCCCTCTGTACCACCGGCTACCATCACGTCAGCCTCACCGTACTGGATGCTTCTGTATGCCTCACCGATTGTGTTTGTTCCTGTAGCGCAGGCTGTTACATCATTGATACTCTTTCCCTTGAGACCGAACTGGATAGAAACATTTCCTGCTGCCATGTTACAGATCATAAGCGGAACAAGCAGAGGATTGACTCTGTTTGGTCCCTTTTCATAAAGCTTTTGTGTCTCGCGCTCCATAGCCTGAAGACTTCCGACACCTGAACCGATGGCACATCCAACCATGTATGGATCTTCCTTTTCGATATCAAGTCCGCTGTCATCAATTGCCTGCTTTGCTGCAGCTACAGCGTACTGTGAGAATGGCTCCATTCTCTTTGCTGCCTTTCTGTCCATAAAATCCTGTGGGTTAAAATCCTTAAGCTCTGCTGCAATGTGACATTTATAATCTGTTGTGTCAAATTTTGTGATGTGGTCAAATCCGATTTTTCCGGCCTTTACCGCTGCCCAGAAATCGTCCACATTATTTCCGATTGGTGTTACTGCTCCAAGTCCTGTTACAACTACTCTTCTACTCATATTGCCATTCCTCCGTCAACAGACAGCACCTGGCCTGTGATGTAGCCTGCTGCATCTGATGCTAAAAATAATACTGCGTTTGCGATATCCTTTGTGTTTCCCGGTCTGCCAAGCGGAATCTGTGATAAAAGATTCTCCTTTGCCGCATCGGCAAGCACATCTGTCATCTCTGTCTCTACAAAGCCCGGTGCCACTGCGTTTGCTGTGATTCCCCGGCTGGCAAGCTCTCTGGCTACAGCCTTTGTGAGTCCTATAACTCCTGCCTTGCTGGCGCTGTAGTTGGCCTGTCCTGCATTTCCGAGTATGCCGGAAACTGATGAAATATTGATAATTCTTCCTGATTTCTGCTTCAAGAAATAGCGTGACATATGACGGATTGTGTTGAACGCACCCTTAAGGTTTGTGTCGAGCACTGCGTCATAGTCTGCCTCGCTCATCTTCATGATGAGACCGTCTCTTGTGATTCCTGCGTTGTTTACGAGGATATCTATGTGCTTGTACTCCTTGATGAGCGCTGTTATCATATTCTGGCACTCGTCAAAATCAGATACATTGCACTGATAAGAAACTGCATCACCGCCTGCTGCCTTTATTTCTGCAACAACGGCATCTGCCTTTTCCTTTGAACCATTATAATTTACTATTACAAAGGCATGTGCTGCGGCAAGTGTAAGAGCTATCTGTCTTCCAATTCCGCGGCTCGCGCCTGTAACCAGGGCATTTTTACCTGTTAACATACTTTTCAAAATCCTCCAGTTTGTCTATGTTTACGACTTTTACGTCTCTATTTATCTTTCTCATAAATCCGCTGAGTGATCGTCCCGGTCCGATTTCCACGAACTCATCTGCACCGTCTGCGATAAGGCGCTCGATGGTCTGCTGCCAGCGCACTGACGATGAAACCTGCTTTGTCAGATAATCCTTGACGTCTGCCGGTGACTTCACATAATCTGCTGTGACGTTTGTGATATATGGCACCTCGATATCGTGGATTTCTACACTCTCAAGTGCATCTGCGAGCTTTTCGCCTGCGCCCTTAAGCATTGCTGAATGGAAAGGTCCGCTGACCTTGAGCGGTACGCATCTCTTGGCGCCTGCCTCGCTGCATGCTGCTGCGGCGGCATCTACTGCTGCCTTTTCTCCTGTGATAACAATCTGTCCCGGGCAGTTATAGTTGGCTACCGATACCACTGAATTTGTCTCATCTGCTGTCTTTTTGCAGATATCCTCAATGACCTGCGGATCAAGTCCTAAAACCGCTGTCATGGCTCCACCTGTAGGAACTGCCTCCTGCATGTAGATTCCTCTTTTTCTGACAACTGCGAATGCATCTGCCATGGTCATGGCTCCTGATGCGATGAGAGCACCATATTCCCCAAGGCTTAAGCCTGCTGTGACATCAGGTGTGATACCTTTGTCAATGATTGCCTGATATATAGCTGCCTCAACTGCAAGCATACATATCTGTGTGTACTCTGTAATATTCAGCTTGTCATTTTCCTCAAAGCATAATGCCGGAATATCCAAGCCTGTCTGTTCACTGGCAAGGTCGATTACTGCCTTTGCATTTGGCATTGTATCGTAAAACTCCTTACCCATTCCTATATACTGTGAGCCCTGTCCGGGAAACATAAATACTCTCTTACCCATTTTCGGTTTCTCCTTATTTCTGACAGGATACCGTAAGCCACTCTTTTCAGGCGCCCCGGTATCCTTAAATTTACATGTAAAAGTGAATACTGTCTATTTGTTCAGTCCCACTACATCCTCAATGATTTCTTTGCAGGTTTCCTCTTTCTTTACGAGGCCTGCGCTCTGACCTGCCATGACGCTGCCATATACGGTATCTCCGTCTACAACGGCTTTTCTGAGTGCGCCAAGTGTCATTTTTTCGAGCTCTTCAAATGGAGCTCCTTCCTTTTCCAGCTTGAGATATTGTCTGGTCATCTTGTTTCTGAGTACTCTGATCGGATGACCTGTGCTCATTCCTGTAACCTCAGAATCTATATCCTTGGCCTTAATGACCTTCTGCTTATAGTTTTCATGTACTATCGATTCTTTTGCGGTGACAAAGCGTGTCCCCATCTGGACTGCCTCCGCACCGAGTGCAAATGCCGCATTAAAGCCTCTGTTGTCTGCAATTCCGCCTGCTGCGATAACAGGGATGCTCACTGCATCAACAACCTGTGGCACAAGTGTCATGGTAGTCTGTGCTCCGATATGTCCGCCTGACTCCATTCCCTCGGCGATTACTGCACTTGCCCCGCCTCTCTCCATGAGCTTTGCGAGTGCTACGCTTGCAACTACAGGGATTACGATGACGCCTGCTTCTTTCCACATATCCATGTACTTTGCAGGATTTCCTGCGCCGGTGGTGACTACCTTTACCTTTTCCTCGGCGATGATTTTTGCTATCTCATCGGCCTCCGGATTCATAAGCATGAGGTTGACTCCGAACGGCTTATCTGTCTCCTTCTTTGCAGCGACTATCTGCTCCTTTACCCATGAAGCCGGGGCTCCGCCTGCTCCGATGATGCCAAGTCCGCCTGCATTGGACACAGCGCTGGCAAGCTCATGGGTTGCTACCCATGCCATGCCACCCTGAATGACCGGATATTTGATTCCAAGAAGCTTTGTTATTCTTGTCTCCATGTCTTTTAAGCCTCTACACCTTTGTTCTTAAGATACTCAATGATGTCGTTTACTGTTGCGATTTTCTCTAAATCCTCTGAAGGGATTTCTACTCCGTACTCCTCCTCGAGTGCCATTACAAGCTCGAAAAGATCTAATGAATCTGCCTCAAGATCCTCCTTGAAGTTTGACTCTAATTTGATATCATCCTCGTCGATTCCTAACTGATCTGCTACGATTTCCTTGATTTTCTCCAACATATTTCTGTTCTCCTTTTTCTGTGTTTATTTTCAGTTTTGTGTGCTGGTATATTTGCACTAGTTTGCATGTCAAATATTTTCATCATCAAATCATTTGACAGTGAAAGTATATCACATTTTAAATAGTTGTCAAGTCAAAGTATTTTTATTTTTTATTTTTATATGATACGGGACAATGATATACAATAAAAAAAGCAGAACAAGTATTTCTACCTATTCTGCTCATTTTTACATAATTTAATTGTTTAGATATAGATTATCTACCGGCTGTTCGCCATCTGCTTCACATAGTCGAGTGCCTTCTTAACCGGTGGGATTGATATCACTATGATTGTGATAATTCCCTCTGCAGCAAGGTATGAACCATTGTAGGTCACTGAATATATGAGCGCATCTATCGTCTTGTTTCCTATCGTGACAGGTGCGTATGCTGCAAAGAACACAACTCCCGACAGCACTGCAAAGAAAAATCTACTGGGCTGCTCCGCCTCCGGTGGTACCACCGGTAGCTCCACCTGTGTTGTCCCCGGTATTCCCACCTGTGTTGCCACCATTATTTTCTCCGGTATTTCCGCCTGTGTTGCCACCATTGTTTTCTCCGGTATTTCCGCCTGTGTTGCCACCGGTGTTTTGTCCACCATTTCCGCCTGTGTTACCACCGTTGTTTTCTCCGGTATTTCCGCCTGTTGTTCCGTCTGTATTGTCTCCGGTATTTCCACCTGTGTTGCCACCAGCAGCATCTGTCTTATTCGGGTCTGTTGTGGTCTTATCCGGTGCTTTAGTTCCTGCATCAGGTGTGGTCACTGTCTGATCTGTAGGATTATTCTGCGTCTGGTCATCGGCAGGTGTATCCTGTGTCTCCTGGCTGTCCTGATAATCATCCGATATTTGGGCATATGGCAGGAAATCTATTGGTGTAAGGTCAGCATGTATCTGATCCATGTAGTTCTTCCATATTTCTGCCGGGTAAGAGCTTCCTGTCAGTTTTTTGACTGTCTCAGGCATATCGCAGCCTACCCATACACATGTGGTGTAGTATCTGGTAAAGCCACAGAACCAGCCATCCTTCTTATCGTTTGTGGTTCCGGTTTTGCCGGCGCAAGGCATGCCATTGTCCAGATTAGCGCTACGTCCGGTTCCTGATTTCATAACATCTGTCATGACATCTGTCATCATACGTGATGCTGTCTCTGTATATATGACTGTGTCCTTCTGCGATGATGTATATATGATATTGTTGTCAGAATCCACAATCGACTTTATACAGGTCGGATTCCTGTACATTCCATCGTTCTCAAGTGTTGAATATGCAGATGCCATCTCCAGTGTGGATACACCTGTTGTAAAACCTCCAAGTGCTGTTGCTGTGACATAGTCATCCTTTACGATATTGGTAAAATTCATATCCTTGAGATACTGTAAGCCTACCTTTGGTGTGAGCTCATCATATAGCTGCCATGCTACAGTATTCAGTGACTTTTGAACGGCAAACCTGATAGTCACATCACCGTAGTATGAATCACCCGAGTTAGACGGTCCTCCATCAAACTTGTGGTCATTTACGACGGTATCCGGTGTCTTACCACGCTCAAATGATGGTGTATACACAATGAGTGGCTTGATTGAGCTTCCCGGCTGGCGATGGCTTTGGAAAGCACGGTTTAGCGTATGACTGACCGCATCCTGGCTTCGTCCACCAACTATTGCAACCACCTCGCCAGTGTCGTTGTCTATACAGGTTGCAGCACTCTGCAGCTTAAATGTGCCATCATCGGTCGTGTCTGTGAAGTCCAAAAGCGTCAGGTCAATTGAATCCTGAAGCTGCTGCTGCATAGTCAGATCAATTGATGTATAAATCTTGTAACCGTCTGAGTAAAGCTTTTTCTGACAATATGAATACATCTCATCATACGAAGCATCATACTCCTTTTCTTCATCGTCTGAGTCAAAGTAATACTTGAACTTGAAGCCCTCATTCTCCATGAGCGCCCTCGTAGCGCAGTAATATGCATAGGTATCCACATAATTGTACTTGACCGTGTCATCCTTCTCAGGCATATTGAGGGTAATCTCCTCGTTTATGGCGGCCTCATATTCCTGCTGTGTGATTTTGCCATCTTCCTTTAGATTTTTCAATATGAGATTGCGACGTGTCAATGTATGATCCTTATTGTTTATCGGGTCATAGTATGTCGGGCTGTTCGGAATCGCACACAAAAATGCAGTCTGCGACAAATCAAGATCCGAAAGCTCACAGTTAAAATAGCCATGGCACGCTGCCTGAATACCATAATATCCGTTCATAAAATAGACATTATTCAGGTAGAACTCCATAATATCGTTCTTTGAATATTTCTTTTCAAGCGCCATCGCTATGAACATTTCCTTGACTTTTCGCTGCCAGTTCTTGTTCGTATCCAGGTAAATATTTCGGGCGAGCTGCATCGTGATGGTACTGCCACCCTGGGTAATTCTCTTGTTTTTTATAATTGACTTTGCGGCACGCACTATTGCCTTTATGTCCACACCATTGTGCTTATAGAACTTCTTGTCCTCGATGCTGACCATACAGTTTACGAAGTTCTGCGGTATATCCTCATACTTCACATAGTCAGCCTTTTTGGTAGTGGCCGTCTCGGATATCTCATCACCGTTTGTATCGTAGAGTGTACTCGTGCGCGCCGGTAAAAATGTGTTTTTGTCAGATTTCTGCACGAGCTCTACCGCCTCTGAGTGAAGCTTCGCAACCTTGTCTGCATAGCCTCCAAAGTAATAAAAGCATAATCCACCGAGAATCAGTACCATCAGAAAAATCTGAAGCTTTATGAAAAACCAGAAAACGCGATGCTGCTTTTTCTTCTTTTTCTTTTTCTGTTTTGCCATTTCTAAACGTTACCTCCAAACTATCGGTATACCATTGTATATCGGCATACTTTATAGATAATTGACAACTATATCCAATATGTACTGTCTATTATACTACAATGCCTCTACGTCAGATAATTAATAATTGATTAATTTTCTATTATACCTTTATAGCACAAAAGGAAGCTAATTGCTCCCTTTATCAAACTATTTTACATCTTTATTACTGTTGTAGTCAAGTAAATAGTTTTTTACAATGCTTTTCGCTATCTCTAGCCAAGCTGATCAGCCAGAAATTCTGCTGCTGCACCCGCCAGCTTTTCGGCAATCTCAGACTTATCGGCTTTTTCATCGTAAGCACATAGTATAACGGCTCCCGCACTATCACCATCATGCACTATTACTGCTATTGCCTGCGCTTCACAGTCAGCTTTATCGTCCTTCACCACAGGTATCAGGGTATCGTCTTTTTTACTGTACAATGCACTTTTTCTCTTATCCATAATATTCTCGAGCTCTTTTGACAAAGCCTTGCCTATATAATTTTTGTGGTTTTTGCCGGCTGCCGCTATTATCTCATCCCTATCCGCCACACATACCGTGGCACCGGTTACCTTTGACAGGCTCTGTGCATATGCCTGTGATATATTCTTCAGGCTTCCCACCTGCGAATATTTCTTTAGCACTATCGTCTCGTCCGCATCCATATATATTTCCAGTGGGCTTCCCTCTTTTATATGCAGCATCCTGCGAAGCTCCTTTGGTATGACTATTCTGCCGAGGGAATCTACTCTTCTGGTCAATCCTGTGATTTTCACTTTATTGTCCTCCGGTTACTTTTTTGCATTTGCATTCATGCTTTGGAGGTAGTATATGGGAATTTGAATAAAATATACATTCGGTATGCACTGATACAGTGCTCTTTCATAATAGCTTTCATAATAGCTTTTATAATGTCACGGTATGTTTTGAATTTGATAAGGTATCTATATCCATCAGCTCACGCTCATCTGCGATATCCACATATACACAGTCATACTTCTTTGCCACACTTCTGCCACCCTTATCACCCTCCAGTGATAAAAGCTGCGGGATAAGCGATGAATGAAATACACACGGATTGCCTACGGCATCTCCACAGCGAAGCGAAAATACTAATCGCTTATTCCCTTTATTTTCAAGTATTTTGTCTATTAATTTAATCACGCTTTGACTTTTTAAATATGGCTGGTCAGCTACTGCAAACATGTAGTAGTCCTCTGTTTCGGCTGTATTATGTAACGAGCCACTGTTTTTTTCTGGCTTTTTCTGCCACACACTGCTTTGCCCCATCTGCATACCGGTCTTTTTCTGCTCATGCACAGCCATAATTCCTGCCTTTATGGTGTAGGATATGCCTTTTTCGCTGTCCGGACTTAAGACTGCATGGCAATCAGGGATAGATGAGCAGTAGTCCAGTATTTCCCGGTAACGTGTAACGACGATTATATCTATGACCGGGTTATTCGATTCTGCATTTTTTATCTTTTTTCCAGCCTTTTTTAATTTATTATATCTATCTTTAATTTCTACCAAACGTTCAAGCAGATGCCTGTACATAGGTTTTCCATCCAGCTCATAAAACAGCTTGTTACTTCCAAAACGGCGGCTGTTTCCAGCCGCCATGTATATGATATGAATCATTTCACTCTTAGGTCCTTTTCGTGCCAGTCAGGGTCTGCCATTCCCATAAGTATTTTCTCAGGGGTAAACGGAACTGTCCTGTGCCATACGCCTGTTGCGCGATAAATGGCATGTGCCAGTGCAGGAGCCGGTGTATTGATAACTATCTCGCCGATTGACTTGACTCCGAATGGGCCTGAAGGCTCATAGCTTGTCTCAAATTCGACGTTGATATGTCCCACATCCTGTCGTGTCGGTATCTTGTACTGCATGAAATCATTTTCTGCGATTTTGCCACCGGCATTGTAGGTTACATTCTCATAAAGTGCCATGCCGATTCCCTGACCTATGCCGCCCTCTGTCTGCACACGCGCGAGGTTTGGATTGACCGGGATTCCACAGTCCACGACAGCCTGATAATCAAGTATTTTAACTGCTCCTGTCTCCTTATCAAGCTCTATCTCTACCATGCCTACCATGTATGGTGGCGGTGAAACAGGTGATGAATATGTGGCGGTGACGTCTACAGGTATCGTGTTGTTGACCTGTGATTTTGTTGCTATATCGGAAAGACTTACGGAAACTGCCCCATTGTCTGCATCGTCCGGATTTATGATATACACCTCTTTACCGTCGAAATCCACCTCTGATGCAGCACAGCCCAGCATCTGTGCACCGATTTTCTTTATATTTTCACGAAGCTCAAGTGCTGCATTCTGTGTGGCCATTCCTGTGATGTAGGTGGTTGATGAAGCATATGAACCCGAGTCATAAGGAGAAGCATCTGTATCCGCTCCAAACACTGTTATATCATCCGGCTCGCAGTCAAGTACCTCAGCCGCCATCTGCGCAAGTATTGTATCACAGCCTGTTCCCATGTCTGCCGCGCCTATCATCATATTGTAGGTGCCACAGTCTGAAAGCTTTAATGTACACGAGCCGACATCTACATTGGATATGCAGGAGCCCTGCATTGCAAGTGCCATGCCTGCCGCACGAACCTTGCCATTTCCCATGTCGCGGACAGGATACTTTTCTGCCCAGTGGAAATTGTCCGCGCAGTGCATTATGCATCTGTCGAGTGCACATGCATTTGCTGTCTCGCCAAAATATGCCGGCATAAACATGCCCTCGCGTACAATATTTTTCAAACGAAGCTCAACCGGGTCTATATGCAGCTTTTCTGCAAGCTCATTGACGGTTGATTCAAGTGCAAATATACCCTGTGTGGCTCCATAGCCTCTATATGCTCCTGCCGCCTGCACGTTTGTATACACAACATCGCATGAAAATCTGGTTGCCTCGCAGCCTCCTGTATAAAGCGGAAGCGATTTATGACCGGAAAGTCCTACTGTTGTAGTGCTATGCTCTCCGTATGCCCCACCATTTGACAGCGTATAAAGATCGATTGCCCTTATATGACCATCTTTCATCGCTCCGAGACGCACAGTGACTTCCATCTCATGACGCGGTGACGCGATAGTCTGGCACTCTTTTCTGCTGTAGATTATCTTGCTCGGGCGCTTTGTCTTCCAGGTAACAAATGCCGGATACACCTCACAGACCGCTGTCTGCTTGGCACCGAAACCGCCTCCGATACGCGGCTTTTCAGCGCGCACCATAGACTTTGGAATATCAAGTGCATTTGCCAGTATTCGGCGCAGGTGGAAAACTATCTGTGTCGAGCTGATACAGTGAAGTCTGCCGTATCTGTCTATCTCACAGTATGCCCTGCAGGTCTCCATATATGCCTGCTGCGCTGCCTTTATGCGATATGTGTGCTCAATAATCTCATCGCACTCTGACAGAATTTTCTCTACATTTCCATGCTCATCCTCCTCGTGATGAATGAGATTGCGCTTTACATCGCCTGTATCTATGCTGGATGACCAGTCATCCTCAGGATGCACGAGCACCTTGTTATCCAGCGACTTTCTGAAGTCAAGCACCGGCTCAAGCACCGTGTACTTTACTTTTATCATGTTAAGAGCCTTGTCCACCGCCTTTTCAGATTCTCCGACCACTATAGCGACGGCGTCACCTACGCTTCTCACATGGCGGTCAAGGATTAATCTGTCATATGGTGACGGCTCCGGAAATGTCTGGCCTGCGATAGAAAAACGCTTTTTCGGAACATCCTCCCAGGTGTATACTGCGACCATGCCCGGCACCTTAAGAGCGATATCTGTCTTTACATCCTCGACAATTGCATTTGCATACGGGCTTCTAAGAAGCTTTATGACAAGCGCATCACGCGGTGTGATATCATCGGTAAATACCGGCTTTCCGAGTAAAAGCTGGCTTGAATCCTTTTTAGGTATACATTTTCCAACTGCGTGGTAATCCCTTCTGGCGCGGTTGAAGCTGTTTTCATTAGTTTGATTTGTGCTCATCCTGCCACTCCTTTCCGATATCCTCTCCGTAGACGCCTGCCTCAAGATTAAGAGGTGCGCCCTCTTTCTTACTGTTTAAAAAATTTCTGATTGAGCGGAGCTGACTCTGATATCCTGTACAACGGCACAGATTTCCTGAAAGATATTCAAGAATTTCCTCGTCAGTCGGGTCAGGATTTTCTCTCAGAAGCGCCACAATATTTACAATATAACCCGGATTACAGAAGCCGCACTGATCCGCTCCCTGTGCAGCAAAAAATCCTGTAAACTGCTTAGCTTCCTCCTCAAGTCCCTCGAGGGTGTCCACCGCTCTGCCGTCTGCCCTGCCTATCGGCGTGCTGCATGACAGCACAGGCTTTCCATCCAGAAGCACTGTACAAAGACCGCAGTTGCCTGACTCACAGCCTCTCTTCACCGAAAAGCAATTGTGCTTGCGGCAAAAGTCTAAAAGGACCATATCCTGGTCTACCGAGTCGGTTATTAACTTTCCATTTAATTTTATTTTAACATCCATATATATGAATTCCTTCCTACCTAATGCTCGTGCTTAATACTCGTTCTTAATGCTAATGCATTGACGCCATCGCACTAATAGAGCTGCCAAAATTCTGTTTACCTTACATGTGACTGACGACAATTACATTATATCATCGCAAATGTCAAGCGACTGTGTGACAGCGCGACGTGTAAGCACCCTGCATATCATCTCTCTGTACTCAGCCCCTGCCCTTATATTGCTTCCAAAACGGATATGCTCTGCAACATATCCGGCAAATTTATCTATTTTGGCATTGCTTTCGGAGTTGTCTGTCAAAGCTGCATTACCGTCTGTCTTTGCATCTGATAAACAATCGAGTATGCCCTCCTCATCCCACACAGGCTCTGCCATATATGGTGATGCTCCGATAACCGCCACATACCTGCCGCTTCTATTTGCCACTGCACATGTGAGCACAGGAAAGTCTGTTGACTGGTTTCTCTGGCTTAAGTATACTACGCCCTTTGCATTTTTCGGTACTATTACTGACACAAGCACATCGCGCGTTGTTCTTGGAAGTGCCGCAAACTCGTCCAAATCCATAATTCCCGCCTTGTGAAGCTGCACCTTTGCTCCCAGTGCCCTGAAAATCGTCATGACATCTGAAAATCCGAATCTGCCCCAGATGCTTCCTCCAACAGTTGCCACATTTCTAAACTGCACTCCGACGATATGTCTGACCGACTCTGCGATTGCACCGTGTGTATATGCATTCAGTGCTTCATGAGTCTCTATCTGCCTGAGTGTTGCATACGCACCGATTCTAAACCCGTTCTCATCCTCATCAATTTGGTCAAGCCCGAGGTCGCACAGGTCAATTGCCGTACCAAGCGTCTTATTTTTCATTTTGAGCCAGAGCATGCCGCCCAGCACAAAATTCGGTTTTTTCTGATAAAGCTCATAGGCTTCATCAAGGCTTTGCGCCCTCACATACTGATTGTAATAAAACATATTTTTCTCCTGTTATCCTGTTATATAGGTAACTATCAATTACCTCATTTCGATTTCATACATCGCTTCCCACCTGATGTCATGCTCCTTCATAAAGGCTATGAGGCACTCCCTGTCAGAAAGCTCTGCTCTCCATGCCAGCCCGCAGCCCGCCGATATGACAGACGGAAGAGGAATCGTGCGTCCCGGAATACCACATGCCTTGCCCTTGATATCAAGCTTCAACGGTGCTGTGGTGGTCTCGAAGGTGATGATTAGCCGTTTTTTCTTTTCTCTTGCCAAATTATTATCCATTACCTCACACCTTGTATAACTCTAAGGACTTACAATAAGAGATGCCCCAGCCATCTTTTCTGCGATATCATACATGTTGGTCACCTCTCCGACTGCAAGCTTATCTGACAGCTCATAGTAGTTCAGGCATGTTCCGCAGGTAAGAATTTTCACCCCACGGCTCTTAAGCTCCTTTAAATCCTCAAGTGACTCTGAGCCCTCACAGGTCAGCTTCGCTCCTCCATTGTAGAAAAGCATGGTTTCAGGCGGGTTGTCCTGCTGCGAAAGCGCATAGATAAAGCCCTTTATAAGTACCTTGCCAAGCTCCTCACTGCCCTCTCCCATATATGAAGAGCGGATTACAACAACCCTGTTATCTGCAGCCGGCCTGCATGTACACTGTAAAGCTTCGTCTGTATCCGAAAGCTCATCGGCATTTACAGCTTCAATTGTCAGCTTTACGCTATAGCTTCCGTCATCGAGCTTACTGCTATCGCAGCTATAGCCTTTCTGTACAGCCATCTTTTTTAAATTTTCCACTGCAACTTCATTGTCCACAAGTGTCTCCACCGTATCCGGCTGTGTGAGAGCCTCAATTGCTTTCTTTGTCTTTACTACCGGGATTGGACATGTATCCCCTATTGCATTTACTGTTATCATATTTATAATCCTCCCTATGTTATTTCAACTCGTCAGCCCTCAAAATGCAGCAGGGCATGCAGGCTGTCAGCAAATTTGCATAAGCTATGGCAGCTTAAAATCAATTCACATATATCGGCACATCTCGCCGCTTAACAAATCGTCCCACTTTTGCAGCCGGAAGTCCTGCGGCTTTAAGCTCATGCAAAAATGCATCTGCCTCAATAGCTTTTACTGCAAACAGCAGTCCTCCGGAGGTCTGCGGATCGAAAAGTACCTCCTCCATTGAGAAAGGTATATTTTTTGCAAAGCACACCTTATCACCTACATGGTTTCTGTTGCGCTGCGCTGCCGCCGTGAGGAAAAACTCATCTGCGCATCGCAGTGCTCCGGTAATGACCGGTACGGAAATCGAGTCGATAAGTGCTGTTATATCATCATTTAACATCTCGCTCAAATGCCCTAAAAAGCTAAAGCCCGTGACATCTGTGCATGCATGTATATCGAAAGCATGACTGATTTCGGATGCTGCCTTATTCAGTGTGGTCATAGAACTTACCGCATCCTCAATTGCACCTAACGGAGCCTCCCCTACGCGGTTTGCGTTGCATACAAGCCCCACTCCGAGTTTCTTTGTAAGTATAAGCACATCTGACGGCTGCCCTGTGTTGTTGCTGTAAATATGCTCCGGGTGGACCGTACCCATGACTGAAAGTCCGTATTTTACATCACTGTCTGCTATAGAATGGCCGCCCGCAAGTGTGCCGCCTGCCTCTATAACCTTATCGGCACCACCCTGCATTATTTTGCCGAGTATATTCAGGTCCATTTTCTCAGGGAAACAGACGATGTTCAATGCGGTCTTTACTGTGCCGCCCATCGCATAAATATCACTGAGCGCATTTGCGGCCGCTATCTGTCCAAACGTATACGGATCATCAACCATCGGCGGGAAAAAATCAAGCGTCTGGACTACCGCCGTGTCATCTGAAATTTTGTACACTGCCGCATCATCACAGCTATCATATCCGATGAGCAGATTGCTGTCTTTTTCACCCCTTGGCAGCTTTGCTAAAACATGACTTAACAAATCCGGACCAATCTTTGCGGTACAGCCACCGCCCTTGCAAAACACTATTTCCTGTGGCATTTTTGCTCCTTTCAATTGTTTAATACTATTTATCGCAATGCCGCAATCTGCATAAGCGCTTCAGCGGCCTCATTTATCTCATCAACTGTATTATAATATGAAAATGAGAATCTCACCATACCCTGATTTTGTGTTCCAAAGAATTTATGCATCAGCGGTGCGCAGTGTATGCCGCTCCTTGTTGCAATGCCATACTCATTCATAAGTATGTCTGACACCTCCGCCGAATCCATATCAGCTATATTTACTGAAACAATCGCACAGTGCAGACCATTGTCGGGCAGCATATCGAAATCTCCATATATCCTGATTCCCGGGATTGTCTTTATTTTTTCCATAAATGCCTGCATCAGCTCATGCTCTTTAGCGTATATGTTGTCGAGGCCGATTTTCTCAAGCTCCATGACACCTGTTAAAAGCCCTGCGATTCCCGGACCGTTTAAGGTACCGGCCTCAAGTCTTGTCGGAAGCTCCATAGGCTGGTTCTCAAGAAAGCTTAGCACGCCGGTACCACCGCTCTTAAACGGCTTTATATCTGCTCTCTCCCCCACATAAAGTCCTCCGGTGCCCTGCGGTCCCATCAACCCCTTATGGCCTGTGAAGCAGAGCACATCAATATTCATTTTCCTTATATTTATAGGAAGTACACCGGCTGTCTGCGATGCATCGACTATAAATAAAAGGTTATACTTTCGTGCGATTTGCCCTATCGACTTAATATCCACCACGTTGCCTGTGAGATTTGAAGCATGTGTGCAGACGATGGCTTTTGTATCCGGACGGATTAAAGCCTCTATGTCCGATGGGGAAATTATTCCCCTTTTTATGCCTACATCACTGCATGGTACAATATCCACACCCACGCCCCGCTCCCTTTGCATATAAAGAGGTCTGAGCACAGAATTATGCTCGAGCTGTGTTGTAATCACATGCTCCCCCGGCTCAAACAGTCCGTGGATTGCAATGTTTAGTGCCTCAGTGGCATTTGCCGTAAAAACGAGTCTGGCCGCATCATCCCCGCCGAAAAATTCTGTAAGGCACATTCTGGCCTCATATATTTTCCTCGATGCATCAAGCGATGCATCCGATGCCCCGCGCCCGGAATTGCCGCAGTGCTTCATTGCATCAAGTACTGCATCATATACCGCATCCGGCTTTTTAATTGTTGTTGCAGCATTGTCCAGGTAAATCATAGTATGTCCTCATTTACTTCTCATCCAAGCAGATAAAAATTCTTTATATAAAGCTCATCATTTATATTTTTGCTAAGCATATTTGCTTCTGTATGCCTCGGAAGGCTTGCGTAAATTATTGAATCGTTATTTAATTTACACAATACTTCCCAGCTTTTCAGTTCTTCAATCATTTTATAATCTTTAATCCTGATTATATTTTTATCAGCATATGCAAGTGCCGTTTTTGTTTTGCCTGCAGATATTATAATATCCTGTGGGAAAACACCTATGTGCGATATGCCGTCCATGCTCATTGCAGTCTGTTCAAGCTGCTCATCAGTGACCTCAAATACGCTATCCCATTCCACAGCAAGCAAATGATGCTTATCCTGCCATTTTACCTCTGATATATTGTTGCAGCCCACAAGCAGTGCCTGCTCCACAGACATAGGCCGCATAAAGAAATCTTTTTTGTCGCGGACTGTACTCAGTACACCGCTCTCCATGCTTCCGATACGCTCGGCCAGGCGATACACCTCATCGCGATTGTGTGACACAAAAACAACAGGATTGTGAAAATCTGTGAGCATCTCCATAAGCTCTGATTCCATGCTTCTTTTTACATGCTCATCCAGTGCCGAAAAAGGCTCATCGAGCAGTATGCACTCCGGCTTAGCCGCAAGCATGCGAAGCATTGCCACGCGCTGCCTCTGACCACCGGAGAGATGATTGGGATATGTGTATGCCATGCCCTCAAGCCCATACCTCTTCAGCCAGCCCTTCACTTTTTCCTCGTTACGCTGCCCCATTGCTATGCATATATTTTCCATCACAGTCATTGTCGGAAATAATGCATAGTCCTGAAACAGATAGCCTACCCTGCGCTTACCGGGGTGCAGATTTATACGCTTTTTCGAATCATACAGCACACGGCCGTTTAATGATATAAAGCCTGAGTCCGGTGTCTCTATCCCTGCTATGCACTTTAATGTCATACTCTTTCCTGAGCCCGACATACCGATTACGGACACAACCTCATCCGTAAGCTCCATGTCAACCGAGAGCATGAAATTATCCAACTGTTTTTTTATTTTTACTATGAGCGACATTATTTTTTCTCTTTCTCTTTATGCCCTTGCTTTTGCCACATATCATATTTATCGATACAAGACATGCAAATGAAATCGCTATGATTACTATGCACCAGAAGCCCGCTGTGGCATAATCACCGCTTTGGACGACCATTGCTATCTGCTGTGATATGGTCGATGTCTTTCCCGCTATATTTCCGGCAAGCATTGATGTGGCGCCGTACTCACCGATAGCTCTGGCAAAAGCCAGTGTGACACCCGAAATGATGCCGGGCTTTGCCATCGGCAGACGTATCTTCCAGAAAATCTTCCACTCACTTATGCCGAGAGTACGCGCCGCATATATGACATTTTCATCTATCTGCTCAAATGCCGCTCTCGCATTTCTGTACATGAGAGGGAGTGCAATGATGGTTGCTGCCACCACACAGCCAAGCCACGTGTGTACTACCTGTATCCCCATGCTATGGCTTAAAAAGCTTCCGAATGGACGCCTTGTGCTGAAAATCCTTAAAAGAATGTATCCAGCCACGGTAGGCGGCAGTACCATAGGAAGTGTCAGCAGTCCATCCCAGAATGCCCTCACTCTGCCCTTTGTGTTTATGACAAGCTCAGCAAAAGCTATTCCTATAAAAAAAGAAAAAACTGACGCTACTATTCCTGTTTTTAATGTTACCCAAAGCGGTGAAAAATCAATCTGTCCCATTATTCCTTTACCGAAAAATGATATTTCTCAAATACTGACATTGCCTCATCTGTCTGAAGGTATGCGATAAATTCCTTCGCTGCTTCAAGCTCATCTAATGTAGTGCTGTCTCCCTTTAAAGCTGCTATCGGATAGATGACATCGCCTGTTAAGCTGTTTGGAAGCTTTTCTATAATATCAAGCTGGTTCTCGTATCCGAATGTATCTGAGTAATAAACTGTTCCTATCTCATTTGCACCCTCAGCTACGGCAGATGCAACCGCACCTACATTGGCACAGCTGTTTATTTCCAGACCGTTAAGTGCCTTTGAGATATCAGAATCTGAAATGTCCTGTGGCTTTGAAGCATCACCTTCAACCATTTTTGAATTTACCAATGCTGCTCTGGTGTACTGTCCTACTGGAACTGTTCCGTCAGCAAGCGCCATATTTTTAGCCTTTGAAATGTCTGCAAAGCCGGTAACTGCCGTGCCACTATTCTTATATGTAACAAGGCACACCTGATTATTTAATAGGTCAACACGAGTACCGTCCACCACGCTTCCTCCGTCGTAGCCATTCTGAAGCTCATCCATCTGTGCCACTCCTGCTGAGAAAAAGATGTTGCACTTCGCACCCTCTTTAATCTGTGCCATCAGAGTTCCGGAGCTGTCATAGTTGTTCCGGAAGTTTACATTTGGATGCGCCTTGGTGTAGGCTGCACAAATTTCATCCATAACACTGTTTAAGCTCTTTGCCGCAAAAATTGATAAATCGACATCTGCATCTGCTGTATCCTTTTTTCCACAGCCTGCAAAAAGTCCTGCTATAAGGATAAGTCCAAACGCAAGTCCTGCATATGCTGCAAATTTTTTCTTTAAGCCCTTGCGCTCCTTTACTGATCCGTCAGTACCTGTCGCTATTCTTAAGCTCATACTTTTAACCTTTCTTTTCCTTTATTTAAATTAAATATGCATGTGATTAATATTCATATTCAGCTTATCTTGATTTATTAATATATGATAATTTCATCATCCAATCTGCTCCAGCAGCACCGAAATACTGCCTCCGCACACCATGCCCTCTTTCTCGGCATCGTCAGTGTTCATGCTCACATCCATCAAACCGCATTTGAACTCCTGCTTGCGAAACAATCTCCTGCAATGGCTTATAACCTCTGCCTCCGCACAACCGCCGCCTATAGTTCCGATGATCCGATTGTCTGAGCTCACGAGCATCTGTGTTCCGACTCCGCGCGGTGCACTGCCATTCTTTTTTATGATGGTACACAGTATATACTTCTCATCTGATGCCTCAATAAGTGCATCAAGCACTTCGTTATCCACCTGTGTGCAGCCGGTACGCTCATTTTTGCACTTTACTATCTCACTTATCACCGAAAGCGCAATTTCCTCCGGTGTCTGTCCACCTATTGCAAGGCCTATCGGAGAATGTAATCCGGATATGGTTTCCTGTGAAAATCCCGATTCTTCAAGGTCTTTTTTTACTATGGCAGCTCTTTTCTTTGAGCCCATCATCCCCACATAGGCGTATGGCTTTCTGAATATCTCTGTAAGACACTCCATATCAAAGCGATGACCTCTTGTCATGCATACATAGTAATCATCCGCCTGTGGCTCCAGCCTGGCGAGAGTTTTTTTATAATCGCCGCAAATTACATGGTCTGCTCCCTGGCGCTTTGCATTATCGGCAAACAGAGGTCTGTCCTCTATCACCCATATATCAAAGGCCAAAAGCGATGCCATGCGTACAAGTGCCGCCGATACATGACCTCCTCCGCAGATTATGAGGCGTGGTCTGCTGCCTATCTGCTGTTTAAACATCACAATGGAATTATCATTGTCATTTATTTCATCTGCCCATGCACTGCCTGATGCCACTCTTATTCTGCCATCTATATAAAGCGCCTTTTCACCGGCATGTGCTCCTTCTATGACTGTCAACAGCTCACAGCGGCTGTCCGCCGGTCTGTCCTTTATCGAAGCATATATGTTTGCCGGAATCAGCTTCACCTCGTCACCGGTATGAATCTGACCGCCTCTTATGACTACTGCAAACACGCCCTCCTTTGGCATAATGCACTCGCCCATCCTCTTGTAGATAGCACAATGCGAATGACACTGTTTGCCTATCTGCGTCATCTCCAGAATGGCATCTCCTATGCAAAAGCGTGTTCCAAGCGGTAAATTCTTGAAATCAAATCCTGATATAATTAAATTTTCGCCAAATGCGCCGTTGTCTATCTGCGCTCCTCTTGCCCTGAAGGCATCTATTTTCTCTGCGGAAAGCAGGCTGACCTGCCTGTGCCACTTTCCGGCATGTGCATCTCCCATGATGCCATAGTCTGCAACAAGCTCCGCCTGTGGCACCTCTCTCTTTTCAGTTCCTCTCTCTTTGCTTATATTGATTGCAAGAAGCTTTCCCATGATTTGCTATCAGCCTCCTATCCGGCTCATATTTCTTGCTGCATTTACTTCCGCAGCTTTCAGCTCTGTAGCCTTTGTCTCCACAGTCTTTGTCTCTGTAGTTTTTGTATATGTCACAGCATTATCATTAAAATTGTGACACCCTGGCTTTGCCTTTATGGCAGCCTTTAGTGCCTGAACTATTACAAAATCTTTTTCCAAATCATCTGTAAATTCGCATGAATCAGGTACTAAATCCATCGTCACGCTGCTTCCTAGGCATGGCATAAGCCTGCCGTCAGCCGTAACACGTATGCGGTTGCAGGTATCGCAGAACTTCCCATGGATTGCCTGAATCAGCCCTACTCTGATATCAAGTCCATGAAAACTGTAATACTCTGCCGGACCGTTATCCGCATTATTATATCCCGAATTAATTTCTTCTCTATTTTCAGTATCTATATGGCAAGAAGTTCCATATACTTCTAAAAGTGCGCCAATAACCTTCTCATACGGCTTGACTCCGTTGGTATGCCCTTCACCTACCGGCATCATCTCTATAAAACGGATATCTGTGCCTTTTTTTGAAGCATACCGTGTGAGAGCCACCACATCTGTCTGCGGTGTGAGCACCACATTGATTTTCACTCTTATTCCACACTCTATGGCGGCATCGATTCCCTGCTCCACTTTATGAAGCAGCGGTTTTTTTGTGATATGTTCATATTCTGACGCATCTATCGTGTCCAGGCTCACATTTATACTGTCTATGCCGGCTTCCTTAAGCTGCTTTGCATGCTGTGCAAGCAGTACTGCGTTTGTGGTGAGCGATACACTCCTGACACCGGGTATCTTTTTGATTTGTGAAACCATCTCATCAATCTGCGGATGCAGAAGCGGCTCACCGCCTGTCAGACGAAAATGCGTGATTCCAAGCCTTGTGGCTGCGCGGACTATGCAAAACACCTTTTTTACGCTAAGTATATTTATTGCCTGACAATTTTTATTATTGTCCTGTGGGTTGCAATAATAACAGTTCAGATTACAGCTATCTATCACCGATATGCGCATGTAGTCAATCTCTCTGCCAAATCTATCTCGCATATTAAAAACCCTTCCCGAAACCGCAGTTAGGAAACGTGCAGACATCACAATTCAGGCAGAGGCCGCCTTCTCCAAGTCCGGCAAGCTCATCTGCCAAAATCATATCACACGCCATAAGCCTCGGCAATACAATATCAAATATCGTGCGCTTGTTGTACATGGCGCAGCCAGGCAGTCCACATATCGGCACCAGCCTGTCACCTGCATCATAGTACGACAGCAAAAACATGGCTCCCGGCAGCACCGGTGAACCGTACGACACGATCCGCGCGCCTGTATTTTTTATGGCAAGCGGTGTTTTATCATCAGGATCCACACTCATTCCTCCTGTGCAGAATACAATCTCCGCTCCTGCCTCTATTGCACGTAAGCATCCGTCTGTTATTTTTTGATCATCATCATCAAACACCTCATGAAACATCATCTGTGCACCAAACTCTGCTATTTTTTTCTCGATAACAGGGGTAAACGCATCCTGTATCCTGCCGTGGTACACTTCGTTTCCGGTTGTGATTATCGCTGCTTTTCTGACCACAAACGGCTTTATATCAAGAATCGGTCCGTCATCGCATATGTGCGAAGCCGCCTCTAGCTTATCCTTTTTTATGACAAGCGGTATGATTCTTGTTCCGGCGAGCTTATCACCCTTTTTCACAGTGGTATTGCCGTGCCTCGTTGCTATCATCATTTCACCAAAGGAGTTGACCTTTTTCAGCTTTTCACTGTCCACCTTAAGCAGTCCGTCACAGTCAGCAATCACCTCTATCTTGCCTTCCTTTACAGGGGATGGATGCATTTTACTTGTGGTGCCACCAAAAACGCCGGATTCTGCGGCTTCACAATGACGTTCTACGTCGGTCTCATTGCTATTTGTGCCACATGCGCTCATACGATAAAGCACCTCTGCTGCCTCATTTTCATGCATCATGGTCTCATCATTTTCCCATATATATATGGTGTCTTTTCCAACGCTAAGCAGCACCGGTATATCCTCTTTTGTTATAATATGCCCCTTGCGAAAAACTGCATCCTTTTTCACGCCGGGAATAATCTGTGTGATATCGTGGCAGAGCACCTGTCCGACTGCCTCAGTTGTCTTCATAAGCTTCATATAATCCCACACTCCAAATATTATTTTTGTAAATAGTTACTGTCATAAACCATACCCCATGCATTTCCGTCACCGGCCGCACTCACTGTCATACTGCAGTAAAATATCAAGTCCATGCTCTATATTTCCCATCAGAAAATCCATGCTCTCCGACACTGCCTTCACACTGCCGGGCAGATTGACTATCAATGTGTTTTTCCTGATAACTGAAGCTCCTCTGCCAAGCATGGCTTTAGGTGTAAGACTCATGCTGTACGCTCTCAGTGCCTCAGCGATACCCGGTGCATTACGCTCTGCAATATCCATTGTAGCTTCCGGTGTGATATCTCTCGGTGAAAAACCGGTACCTCCGGTTGTAAGCACCAGATTGCATTTCACATCATCACACAGCCTGACAAGCTCGTCTGCAATCTGTTTCCTCTCATCCGGTATGATTTTATATGAAACCACATCATACTTATCTTTGGGAAGCAGTTCCTTTATTTTCGGACCGCTTTTATCCTCTCTTTGGCCCGCTGCGCCTTTATCGCTTATCGTTATAATCCCTACAGTATACATTACATCACCCTGTTATCCTTGATTAATTGTGTATTTTTAACTTTTCAGCATTTTAAATGTGCTGTAATCGTTGCCGGTCACATTGTTAATTGTGAACAGCAACGTAATGTCCGCTCTTGCCACCGGATTTTTCCAGCAGATGTATCTGCCCGATCTCCATGCCACGGTCCAGTGCCTTACACATATCATATATGGTAAGAAGCGCCACACTGACCCCTGTCATGGCCTCCATCTCTACACCGGTTTTGCCCACACAGGCTGTCGTGCAGATTGCCGTGATACTGCTATTTTTTTCATCCAGCTCAAACTCAACATCACACTTTGTCATGGCAATAGCATGACAGAGCGGAATGAGCATGGAATTGTTCTTTGCGCCCATGATTCCCGCAATTCTTGCTACTGCCAGCACATCACCCTTTTTAGCTGTGCCCGTAGATACCGCCCTGTATACGGCGCCATTTACCTTTATCGTGCCACAGGCTTTCGCCACGCGGTATGTGTCATCCTTTGCATGCACATCCACCATGTGAGCTTCCCCTGCCTCATTAAAATGTGTAAGCTTTCCTTTATTTTGTTCCTGATTATTGATATCTAATTCGTTTTCCTGCGTCAATCTATTTATCCTCACTGTAACTATTCAGAACCACTGAAAACACCTTAATAGTTACCCTCATTTATTATTTAATAAATCTTTACGCCGTGCTCAAATGCCGATACCGCCTCAAGCACACTGCCTGCTATACTCCTCGCCTTGTCAGAGATTGTAAAGCAATTTGAGAGCTCACTCTCGCGCGGGTCGATATCAGCTATCTTGAAGCCTTTCCTGAAATAATATCCCTCACGGATAAGGCCTCGTATGATACCTGTAATTGTAGCATTCACAGGGACATATTCAGACAATGCATTGTCATAGCTTTCTTTATCCCGATATATCCGCGCTATCTCATCTCCCTTTTGCACGATGTCTCCGATTTTTCTGACATCATGAATATATCCTGCCGCCGGAGCGTGAATCACACGCTCACTTGTGAAGCCGGCGATATTTCCCGGAACACCTGTGTTGGGCTGTGCCATGCCATCGGTAATGATGCGCGCCAGATTGTGCCCACGCATGGACTCAATCACCAGATGCACGTCTTGCCCTGCCGTAAAGCCCGGGCCTACTCCTATCACAAGCGGGGCCATATTGATTGTGGTACCCAGATTTTTCTTTGCTATTATGGCATCTACCACAACATCCGGCTTTAAAAGTGTAATTGACTCACCCTTTGGGTCTATAAGAAGCGGAACCTCTCCGGCTTCAAGCACAGCTTTGATGGCTGAACTATCCCACTTTTCTGATGCAATATGAGCTGCCGGTATGTCATTCATCCCTGAATATGTCTCTGTATCAGTCAAGGCAGGAACAAGTCTGGCTGTCACACCCTCTACAGCTGCGCTCCCATCATACACTGCCTCGCAAAAGGACACCTGACGCCGTATGGCTGCCGGATAGTCTGTCTCAAGCGCTACCACCCTATGCCCTGCCCGGTGCAGTTTGTGGATGATGCCGGTCGCAAGGTCTCCTGCACCGCGGCATATAATTAACAAATTTTTCTTTATTATCTGATTATTGCTCTGATTCATGCTCATCTAATTAATTACCCTGTTACCTTATTATTTCCATATTGCAACTATTCAGAACCACCCACGCTCATTCGCAAAAACGCACGATACTCGTCCTTCAAACCCGCTATCGCGCAGCTTTCTGACATAGACCTGCCGCAGCGTATCTATAACCGAATCATCAACCACTGCATCCTCTGCCGTACCAAGCTCCTTTTGCATAAGCTCATATCGAAATACAACGTCCTTACATGACCTGCCCTTTTCCCATGTGCCAAGCACTATGATAACATCTGTGGTACCCGGATATATGACCGGCTCATCCGCTGCCGGATATTTGAGGGAATGGTGCTTTGCCCCATCTGCTTCGATTATAACATAATCTAACGCCTGTGGCATGTCTTTAATCAGTTTATCAAGCAAATCATACGGCAGTCCGCACATCTTTGACTTTGACTGTTCTGATATTTTCTGTTCAGATATTTTCTGCCCCGCCATACAATATCCATCTTTTATTATTTTATCCCTTAACGCAAAAAAATCGCAGGATAGGTCAGTGTCAGCTTCGACATACATGTGCGTTGTTGTTGTGACAAGCACACCCTTTCCACTCCTGTGATATTCCCTTGCAAGCTTATGAACGAGTGTGGTCTTGCCACCTGCGCCCACTATTGAAATCACTTTTTCCATATATTTCCATACTTTCCCACAAACAATAAAGCCGCCGGTGTACTTAATGCACCGGACGGCTTCAAAATCCTAAGCGTTAGTCATCCACACGCTTCACATCGTCTTTCTCGTCCATATCCCACATATATGGCGCGTTCTTTGACTTCTTCGGCAAAATAATATTGAGAAGAATAGCGCAAAGTGAGCAAGGCACGATACCTGAACCACCAAATATAAGCTGTACATAGTATGGCAGATGTGATGTAGCACCGGTTGTAGCGCCAAGTCCGTAGCCTAAACCGATTGCTACTGAGATAATTGTAATCTCACGGCTGCCGATTGGCTCCTTTGTGATGAGCTCAATTCCCGAAATCAGGATAGAAGCAAACATCATAACAGCAGCTCCGCCGAGCACTGACTGAGGCATGATTGACATGAGAGCTCCAATCTTTGGGCAGAAGCCGCAAATAACGAGGAATATAGCTCCCATTGAAATAGCAAATCTATTGACAACCTTTGTCATTGAAACAAGACCTACATTCTGTGAGAATGAGGTATTTGGCAGTACTCCGAAAAGCGCTGCAAATGATGAACCAAGACCATCACAGATAACACCGCCTGAAAGCTCTGAATCTGTAGCTTCTCTGTCCATTCCACCCTCCACACAGGCTGAGATATCGCCAACTGTCTCGATTGCAGTAACGATAAACATGATGCCGATCGGGATGATTGCATTGGCATGGAAGGAAATTCCCACATCTGACAGCTTTCCAAAGCCTATAAAGCTTGGAACTGCTATCCATGCCGCATTTTTAACCTCATCAAAGTTTACAACCCATGAGTATGTGTATTTAACACCGTCAGCGGTCACACCTGTGTGTGACATGGTAAGTGTCATAATGATTGCTACTACATATCCTGCCAGGATACCAAAAAGGATGGCAGATGATGAAAAAATACTGCGCGATGGTGCAAAATGCTTAAGAAGCACGATTACTATAAGTACAACCATTCCAATAAAAAGGTTAGGCAGTGAGCCGTAATCATTTTTGCCTGTTCCACCACAGAAGTAGTTGATTCCCACTCCAAGGAGTGAAAGTCCGATTGCTATAACAACTGAGCCTGTAACGATTGCCGGGAAAAACTTGCGCAAAGGCTTTAAGAAGGCTCCGAGTATGCCCTCGAAGATACCTCCTACAAGGCAGGCTCCCATAATAGCACCATATGCTATAACTCCGCCGCCACACGCTGCAACTGTATTATTTAATACTCCAAGAAAGCCCGAAGAAGTTCCCATAACGATAGGTACCTTTCCTCCGACAGGTCCGATGGAAAACATCTGTACTAATGTTACAATACCCGCGATAATCATTGCATTCTGTAAGAGAGCTGTTCTAAGCTCCGCAAAGCCAGCGTCCGCTGTGAGTCCGCACGCTCCCATAACAATGATAAGAGGTGTAAGGTTTCCGATGAACATAGCCATAACATGCTGCAGTCCAAGCGGAATAGCCTGAGACAGAGGTATTCTGCCCTCAAACTGGTAAGGTGAAGAGTTCGTTGTCTTTTTCATTGGTTCCTCCAAATAATTATACTCTTATTTAATAAAAAATTTACAAAATTATTTTACGAGCATAAGGCTATGTGGTCAATTTAGTATTACTTATAATATAATATCCATTTACTTATAAATAAATGCTATTGAAATTAGTTTCTGACAGCAACAGGGCACACCACAACCGGTATGCCCTATCTATTACAAACGATATAGCTATTCAGAATAATCTAAATTTATTCAACCCTAAGCAGCTCGCAGTTTCCCTGCATATCCTTCCAGAAGTCCTTTATAGGTGTGCCACGAAACTGATTGACTATGCTGCAGTTCATTGCACCGTGTCCCACGACAAGCACATTTTTGCCTGCCTCAAGCTGCGGTCTCAGCACCTGCTCTATAAACTCGCCTGTTCTGTGATATAGCTCCTCAAAGCTCTCTGCGCCGTCCTTTGCCACATATTTTTCCGGCTCCTCAAAGAGCAGGTAGACAGGGCATTCGGGCTTTTGCCTGATGTTCTTCACTCCCTCATAATCACCGAAGCACATCTCGTGAAGCCTGTTGTCAGTGATAATCTCTACTGCAGGTTTTCTGTGTGCAAGAAAAATCCTTGCCGTCTCCTGTGCTCTCTTAAGCGGGGAGCAGTAGCATATGTCAAAATCTATATCCTTATATTTTTCTGCGGCATCGTAAGCCATCTGCCTGCCGGTTTCGTTGAGTGGGATATCCACCTCCCCCTGCAGTCTGTGCTCCTCATTCCAATCTGTTCTTCCATGTCGCAAAATATAAAACATAATTAATCCTCGATTTCTCCATTTCTATGTCGCTCGAAGAAATGCTTTGTCTCCTTAACAACAACACTACTAAGAGCAAACAGCGCTATCATATTTGGCAGAGCCATGAGACCGTTGAAGATATCAGCGATAGTCCACACCGCACTTACAGTCATATAAGGTCCGATGAAAACTGCAAGTATATATATCCAGCGATAAACCTTTACATATTTCATCTTTCCGCCACTCAAATACTCTAAGCACCGCTCACTATAATAATCCCAACCGAGTATAGTTGTAAAGGCAAAAAATACAAGACACAGCATAAGTACAAATGCTGATAACTCTTTCGGTAAAGGAAGACCATTCTGGAATGCGTATGTAGTAACCTGCACGCCCTCGAGTCCGTCAACCTGCCATGCGCCTGTGAGCACGATGGAAAGTCCTGTAAGTGTACATATAACTATTGTATCAATGAAGGTTCCTGTCATGCTGACAAGACCCTGACGTACAGGCTCCTTTGTCTGGGCTGCTGCCGCTGCAATCGGGGCACTACCAAGTCCTGCCTCGTTTGAAAAGATTCCTCTGGCAACACCCTTTTGCATTGCAACAAGAAAGCTTCCCACGGCACCGCCTGTTATTGCCTTCGGTGAAAACGCTGCCTTTACTATTGTAGCAAACGCTGCCGGAACCGCTGTGATATTGCATACCACAAGCACGAGCACAAATACAATATATATAACAGCCATAAAAGGAACTATTATCTGGCTGACACTTGCAATACGCTTTACTCCGCCGATAAGAACTGCTGCCACGCAGAATGCCAGTACAAGCGAAGCAATGACAACTGACCATGAATACTCACCAAGGAACGGTAAAACCTTTACTGTATGCTGGTTTTTAGGGTCAAAAAAGTTGTTTACAGCACTTGATATTCCGTTTACCTGGCTGAATGTTCCTATTCCGAAAAGTCCAACGCATACGCCGAAAAATGCAAATATCTTTGCAAGCCATTTCCATTTTACACCCATTCCCTGCTCTATGTAGTAGAATGGTCCGCCGAGACTATGTCCGTCCTTGCCGATGACACGATATTTTACAGCCAAAAGTCCCTCTGAATACTTTGTTGCCATGCCAAAGAAGGCTGCAAGCACCATCCAGAAAAGTGCTCCCGGTCCTCCTGCACCGACTGCAGTTGCTACACCGACTATGTTGCCGGTTCCGATTGTTGCGCTAAGCGCGGTACAGAGTGCGCCAAAGCTCGTAATCTCGCCATCGCCGCCCTCTTCATTTTTGACCATCCACTTTAGTGCCAGAGGAAGCTTTCTCATCTGAAGAAGCCCCAGACGAACTGTGAGCATTATACCTCCTGCCATGATGAGCACCATGAGCGGCACTCCCCAGACGAAATTGTCCACTGCACTAAGAAAATTGTTGATTGTGTTCCACATTGAAATACTCCTGCCTCTCTTTTTTATCTAAACACAATGTCTTTGTGTTTTGAGCAAATACTATTAATATAAATGATATGAGGGTCAAAAGGTATTTTGCCCCTCATTTATGACATCCGGAAACAATTGAAAAAGAAGGCTTAGCAGCACTTACGTGAATTGAAATAAAAAACCCCATATACGCTGCATATACAGTCTGATACATGGGATTAAGAAGATTATCTTAAGAATATCTGTCCAATATCTTCTCCGTCCTGTTGCCTGAGAGATTCGTACGGGAAGCAGCCTGTGCCATGATATATTCATAGTCACTGCACTACTACTGCTTCCTATTCGTACGTTGCACCTTCGGCCCCCGCCAAGCGGGTGTCTCCAGAGAGTCGATCCATTTACAGTTGCACCGCCTGCTGCGGCACCTGAGAGTTTTACTCCTTCGGTAGGCTTTGATAAGGTAAAATCGCTGCCGTTTTCCTGCAAACTTCATCTCGAAATTGTTTATTTTAAATTTATTGTTTTTATTAATCTTTAAGGATTATATGACATATATACGATTTAATCAATAGTATAAATGTACTAAACTGTCTCCACCTTAATCACATTGGTGTTGCCTGTCTTACCATTGATGAGACCTCCTGTGAGCACTATATGATCACCCTTTTTGAGCTTCATGACACTCTTTGCCTCGTTCATCGCATTGTAGAACATAACCTCCATTGAGTTGTATTCCTCGCACAGAACCGGCTTTACACCCCAGCTCAGGTTCAGCTTGCGCCATGCTTTTTCAGAGGTTGTCATGCCTATTATATCAACAGGGCAGCGGAAACGGCTGACCATGCGCACTGTACGTCCTGTCAGCGAGCTGACTACGATACATTTCGCATCCACATCTATTGCCATGGCACATGTAGCATGTGAAATGGCGTCAACTATGCTTTTTGTCTGGAACTCAGCATTGGCAAATCTCTTGCCGTAGTTTATCTGCTTTTCTGTATACTCTGCTGTCTCTGCCATATTTTTTACAGCCTCTACAGGATATTTACCTGCTGCAGACTCTCCCGAAAGCATTATAGCTGATGAACCGTCATATACCGCATTGGCTACATCCGAAAGCTCAGCTCTTGTAGGACGCGGATTGTGAATCATGGACTCAAGCATCTCTGTTGCTGTGATCACGCGTGTACCAAGCATACGGCACTTGTTGATAAGATACTTCTGTATTGCAGGCACCTCAACTCCCGGAATCTCAACACCGAGATCTCCTCTGGCTATCATGATTCCATTTGCTATCTCACAAATTTCCTCCACATGATCTACACCTGAACGGTTCTCAATTTTTGCAATGATTTCAATGTCCTCTCCACCGTTTTCATCCAAAAAGCTTCTCAGATCAGCTACATCCTGCTTTGTAGAAACAAATGATGCAGCAACATAATCCACCTCGTTTTTTATACCAAAAAGCAGATCATCCTTGTCCTGCTTGCTTAAAAATGCATGCTTCATGACCTTATTCGGGAAGTTCATGCTCTTTCTGTCTGAAAGTGTACCGCCTGCGATAACATCACAGATTGCATCGTTTCCTTTAAGCTCTCTGACCTGCAGAATGATGATTCCGTTCGCAACAAGTACACGGTCACCAACCTTTAAATCCTTGATCAGATTCTCATAGTTTACTGATACTCGCTCCTGATTTCCTACAATATCGTCAGTGGTAAGTGTGAATGTATCTCCATCCTTGAGCTCTATTTTGCCATTCTCAAAGGTCTTGATACGATACTCAGGTCCCTTTGTGTCAAGCATGATTGCGATTGGCATATGAAGCTTCTGTCTTACCTTCTTGATTAAATCTATTTTGCCCTGATGCTCCTCATGTGAGCCATGAGAAAAGTTTAATCTGGCAACATCCATACCTGCCTTTATCATCCTGGTGAGGACGTCCTCATGTTCGCTGGCCGGTCCAATAGTACAGATAATTTTTGTTTTACGCATTGATATTCCTCCTGATGCTGATTACCCTATCAGCTTTTCTTTTAAAATATAATCTCACCCGAAGTCATTATATGACAATTTTCTTCAACAATAAAGTAAAAATATATTTTTTTCAATTATTTAAAAATTCATATGCTCCACATACATTTCATCGAAATGCGGATACGATGCCAGCTCGATATAACGCATGTCCTTGCTTATCTCCAGTGCTCTTTCCCAGGCTTCTTTCGATAAAGCTGCCGAAACAGCTCCGTTTCCTGCCGCATTTCCCACTTCTTTTGCCTTGTCCAAAAGCTCCTGTGGAAACAATCCTATTGCCGCCGCACTTGCTTTGTCAATGTAGTTTCCAAAGCCTCCCGCAAATGTGAGAACATCAATATTACAAGGCATACAGCCATATTCCTTAAACAATACTTCTATTCCGGCGGCTATCGCGCCCTTCGCAAGCTGCAGCTTCCTGATATCCTCCTGCGTAATGTAGACTCCAGGTGCAATATGAACGGCGAGAGAGAGCTCTGTGCTCTGTGCAGTCTCCTCCGCTTCCACCTCAAACACATACGACCTAAACAGTATAGGAAGCTCCTGTCCGCTTAAAATCGTGCCGTTTTCATCTATGATTCCGGCTTTCAGAAGAACGGCAAGCGCATCGATAAGCCCCGAACCGCACAGCCCCACAGGTCTGTCATTTCCGATAACCGAATACTTAATTCTGCGCCCTTCCAGCCATACCTTATCCACGGCTCCCTTAGACGCCGGCATGCCCAGCTCAATCTGCGAACCCTCAAAAGCCGGTCCTGCCGCCGTGGCACAGCACACATATCTGTCGCCTATTCCAAGCGCCATCTCACCGTTTGTTCCGATATCCAGATATAGTGTCAGCTCGTTGCAGTTCACTGTCTCCATCATACCCGCTGTAATATCTCCGCCTACAAAGCCTGATACAGCCGGAAATATAATCATGGCTTGACAATTCTCAAGTCCTATATCAAAAGGATTAAATGCTCTGCCAAAATATTCATCCGGCATAAACGGTGCCTTGCCAAGCTTTTCCGGTGAAATTCCCATAAGCAGATGACACATAACTGTGTTTCCGGCAACTGAAAACCGGCTTACTTTAGTTCTGCCACATTCCGTGAGCATTTCTGATATCCAGCCGTTAAGCAGGGACACTATCTGTGTCTGCATCATCTGCAGGCCGCCATTCGCTTTATCGTTATCATCCGCCCTCGCTGCCGCATCAATTCTGGAAAGTACATCTGCTCCAAAGCTGCGCTGTGGATTGGCACCGCTTCTGGTTGAGATAATCTGCCCGGTCTCTTTATCAATCAGATAACAGACTACTGTTGTGGTTCCGATATCACAGGCCACCAGAGTGTCTTCATTTGATTCGACTTTTTCAGATTCATTTGCAGTCTCTTCCTTCAAGACAACATTCCTATTCACATGCTCATTTACATGCTCATTAAATTTTTCCGATACATTTCCTCCATTTGTCAGAACAACCATGCTGTCTTCTTTGGTTCCGGTGCTTTCTTTTCTCCCAACAATAATTTCCATACCGTCACAAATCTTCGTCTGACAGGCCAGCACGTCCTTATAGTATGGTTTTGTCACCGTCACCTTGCACTTGCCGCAGGTGCCTTTTCCACCGCACGGTGTTTCTATCCCTGCAATGCCGTGACTGCGACAGTATTCAAGAATAGTGGTTTTGTCGGTTGTTTTGCTATCTGTGTTAGGATTTATGGTAATTCGCTGCTGCATATAGTTTACCTCATTTGACATTGTACTATTATGGCTTTTTTCTTTGATTGTATGATAGCACATTTATATATACTTTTGTAGACAAAGCACGAGTATCGTGCGGTTTTACGAATGTGCTTGGGGGGGGATTCTGAATAGTTACTTTTAACATAAAGACCCGGACAAACGCCCGGGTCTTCATTGATCCATATATACTATGCCGTATTAAACTATGTCTGATCTATATCATCTAATCCATGCCACCTGAATTATTCTATCTGGTAAGTGCTGCAACAAGCTCATCCATCTGCTTTTCAGATGCCTCATTGAGAGTAGATTTAATTGTAACAACCGGCTCAACACACTCAATATTCTTGAAGCCCTCAACAATAGCCTTCATCTGGCGTGCTGCTGTAGGAGCCCATGAACCGTTTTCCACGAATGCAATCTTACGATTCTGATAAGCCTTTGCCTTGAGATGATGTAAGAAATCCTCCATTGGTGGGAAAATGCCTCCATCATATGTGCATGCGCAGAGCACAAGCCTGTCGTATCTGAACGCATCCTCAACAGCCTCTGCCATATCATCCCTGCAAAGGTCTGTAAATGCAACCTTTACGCCTGTAGCCTTAAGCTTTTCTGCTAAAAGCTCTGCTGCCTTCTTTGTATTGCCGTGAATAGAAGCACATGCCACAAGGATTCCTTCATCCTCAGGCTGATAGCTGCTCCATGTATTGTATTTATCTATGTAGAAGCCAAGGTTCTCTGTGAGAATCGGTCCGTGAAGAGGACAAATCTTTTCAATGTCAAGCCCTGCTGCCTTTTTGAGAACTGCCTGTACCTGAGCACCATACTTTCCAACAATATTGAAGTAATAACGTCTTGCCTCACATGTCCAGTCCTCATCAGTATCGAGCGCACCAAACTTACCAAAGCCGTCTGCTGAGAAAAGCACCTTGTCTGTTGACTCGTACTCCATCATAACCTCCGGCCAGTGAACCATAGGAGCCATGACGAATGTAAGCTCATGCTTTCCAAGAGAAAGCTTATCTCCCTCTGCCACTACAACCTTTCTGTCCGTTAAGTCTATATCGAAAAACTGTCCCATCATGTTAAAGGTCTTTGCATTACCTACAATCTGCATATCAGGATATGCCTCTGCAACCTTCTGGATATTGGAAGCATGATCCGGCTCCAAATGGGAAACAACGAGATAATCCGGCTTTCTGTCACCGAGCGCCTCTCTCAAATTGGCAAACCACTTATCCGTAACTCTTGCATCTGCTGTATCCATGATTGCAATTTTGTCATCCATAATCACATATGAGTTGTATGAAACACCGTTTGGAACAACATACTGGCTCTCAAATAAATCAATGTCCTTGTCATCCACACCGATGTAAATAATACTGTCTGTAATCTTCTTGTCCATGATAGGTACCTCCTGCTAATAACCTCTGCTTAAATTAGTAATTATTACTATTTTTTGATTAAATTATATGACAAAAGTATCATTCGGTCAACCTAATAAATTGTATTTTTTTGTATTTTTTTTTGTAAAAATCAATCCAAGCTATCAATATATGCCTTTGCTTCTTTAATTATTCGACTTAAATTTGACTTTTCTTTTTCAAGCTCATTAATCCGAACCTGCAATATCTCCATTACGTGCAGCCAAAAATCTATGACAATAATATAATAACATGATATACTATATATAACTTTATTCATTTATATTTACAAAAGAGGTATAGCATTATGGAAAAAGGACAAAAGAAAATCAGAAAATTATTAAGCTCAAAACATGTAATACTTATATTATGTATTGTAATAATTGTCATCATTGGTACGCTAGGCATTAACAATCATTTTGCAAGTACCGGAAAAACCACTCATCTTGGCTTTGAAAATGTTGGCAAACTCGTTACACAAAGTGCTACTTGCACTGAACTTCGATGTAACACAAAAGACAGGAAATTGTTTGGAGCATCTATCCCTTTTACAACTTCAAGATTCATCTACTCTTACGACGTAACTGTAAATGCAGGCTATGATTTTGACAAAATAGATATTACTCCTCCAAAGAAAAATTTAAAATCCGGTAAAGGAACTATATATGTTAAGTTACCTCAACCTGAAATAATTTCCTGCAATATTGATGAAGATTCATTTCAGGTATATGACGAAGAGAATAATATTTTTTCTCCCATAACCATGGAAGAACAAAATGATTCTAAAAAAGAAATGAAAGAATCTGCGAAACAAGATGCAATTGACAATGGATTATATGTAAATGCAGAAAGCAATGTAAAAACACTTATTAAAAGTTTTCTCTATCAAACATATGATTCTGAAAATTATGAAATTGTATTCAAATAATAGAAAGGAGTAACACAATATGAAAAAATTAGGAATAGTTATAGCTGTAATAGCGGTTATTATAATTGCTTTTTATCTCTGTTTATTTTTAACAAGATAATCCTTGATTTTTTAAAGAACGAAGCTAAATTTGCATGTCACAAATTTAGCTTCATCCTTTAATTCTTCTTCAATATCCTAGTTCATGTAAATATTGCAATTTTCACATCTGATGGATGTATTGAAACTGGCTTCTTTATTATAATCATTACAATTCCACTATCTCTCAATATAACCTATCACCTGCAATAATTGCCCATAAAGCAGTATCGATATACTCACCATTTTTATAGTATTTTTGTCTGGCCACTCCTTCTAACACCATGCCGCATTTCTTTAATACCGCAGAGGAAGCATCATTTCCATAGAATACTTCTGCCTGAACTCTGTTAAATCCAACTCTATCAAAGGCATAATCTAAGACAGCCTCCAATACTTCTGTCATAATGCCTTTATTCCAAAATCCGGGAGACAGCATATAGCATGTATCACACATATGACATGCTTCTTCCACATTTCCCAAATTAATTGTTCCTATCAATTCCCCCGTTTCTTTCCACTCAATTACCCAATGAAAATATGAATTCGACTCATAATTAGATATCCAATGCTTTACCTTGTCCCTATATATTTCTATGTCATCAACAGGATTAAATGGATAGTATCTGCTAACTTCATCATACTTAGCCCAATTTTCATACATCATAGTATAATCGGATAGTTTGATTCTTCGTAAAAAGCATCGTTTTGTTTCAAAATTCTGTGTACCTATATAATTCATAAATTATTCCTTTTTATATTCAAAATCATGCACCAATACACATAGGCTGTGGCAATAGGTTAATATCCACTATAATGGTCTGACTGACGCCACATATTCGTTTAGCTTCGCTCTTATCTCTTCAAACTGCTTTCCTGTAACCTCATTATCCGACTCAAATGCCATCATTTTGTCAAGATATCCTCTCTCCTTTGCTATCTGAAGGCTGATAGGATAAACCAGCTCAAATGTCAGTGCAATGTGCCCTGCCACATGGTCTACCGCGGTCTTTTTACAGGAACGAAGTACCGCGTGTCTCTCATCAAAGGCTGCCATAACCTCAGGACTTACCTGCGAATTTTTCAGTTCCTCCGTCGTCACATTATATATATCCTCTGCCGGAGTATCTACATTTACCCTGAAAATATCCACCTTATCAGCATCCCTTAGTATATTGCAAAACATAACCGTATAATCATCGAGCCTCTCATCTATTCTGAAAGCACTGTGATTTCTTATCGCATTTTCAACAATTGTGCCGTATTTATCATCATGAAATCCATCCACATATGTGTCGATAAGTCCTTCCTTAAACAGTAGATCGGCTCCAAAATTGGCATGATCAACAGACTGTGCATCATTAAATGTGTTATAGCGCTTAATCTGTTCAAATCTTCCGACATCATGCAGCATCCCTGTGAGCCATGCCACATCTGTCTCATATTCATCAAGCTTTAAATCCCTTGCTATCAGCTCGCAAAGCTCCGCTACCCTATAGGTATGGTCTATTTTGAGCTTAATCTTTGGGTCTGTGGCATTGTATCCTGATGTGTACTCTGCGAATGTATTTTTTACTCGTTCTCTATCTATTATCATGTTTATTATCCTTTCAAAAAAACGGTTTATCGTGGCTTCATTGCTGCTGTTTTAACTCCCATCGCACCACATCTCTATGTGGATTAACCCTGGCAAGTCCAATCTCCGTAATTGCCGCTTCAAAAGGCACAAAGCTTTCCTGCATTACTGAAAATGCCATCTGCATCTGTTCCTTTGTCAGTGTCTTTCCAAGTGTAATATGTGGCAGCCAGCTCATTGGCTTGTAGTATCTGCTCACTGCACATTCCGGAATGCTTTTCACCTCATCAAATACTTTTTCCGATAAATCCTGTAAATATCCGTTAAGCACCGGCGTGGCATAAAATACATATGGCAGCAATTGTCCCACTGACACAATGCTAATCGTCCCATTAGAAATTGAATTTCGCAGATTATCCATTGCTCCCAATAAAGCATTTTCACTTCGGGCTTCTATTGCCGATATCGTCATGTGTGGCGGTACATTGTTATCCGTCATGAATGAATTCCCTGTTTTCTCAGCTATTTTATTTATATATCGTTGTAAAATATGCTCTGCCGTCTTGTCAAAATATACAGATACAAGATACATCTACTTTCCCCTGTCATATAAAAATCATGCCCCAACACACATAGGTCGGGGCAATTACTGTTATACTTTTAAGCTATCAAACTACACCAATTCAGGAATTTTGTAGCCCGCTTTTTGCATTGCGTCTGCGAAGTCATCTAATGACATACTTACTCTCTTTGCGCCCACCTCTGGCTCTAATATACCATCCTGAACAAGTGAATATACTTCAAGGCATCTTCCTTGTTGCATTCCTTGCTGTATTCCCTGTTGTATTCCTTGCTGCATTCCTTGTTGTATCCCCTCCTGAATGCCACGCTTTTTATGATCATCCCATGCCTTACACATATTTACCACCTCTTCCTTTTCATCATATTTAATGTCAGTTCCTACAAATAGATTGATAGCTGCTACTGTCTCAACGTCAACCCTTGTGAAGGTTTCGTCTTTTGTAATTAAATCATTCAGCTTTTCCTCATCTGACGCATTTTTCAATAACTCAAACAATGGCCTGAGCCCTGTCTCGAACTTGGAAAAGTCTGTAATCTCCAGTGGATTCAGCAAATTAATCCTGTAATCATTGATGAATGGGAGTATTCTTTCATCCATCTGTGGCATCATCTCTGCAAGGCTTCTTGGCCCATCCCACTGTGTAGTTCCAAGATACAGTGTGATTGTAATCACCGGTGTCAGCTTATCATCAAGTGTAAAGCCTGACAGAAACTCGTCCGAAGACTTGTAATCCTTATTTTTCCGGTGACGTTTCTTTGCCTCGTTGACCTGTTCTCCATAATTCAATGCATCATAAATCATAGTTTTAACAGGCATCGCATAATGAATGTCTGTCTGCGCTTCTGCTCCAATTAAGATAACATACATTTGCCCTGTATGCTTCACTGAAACACTTTTTAGCAAATCTCTCCATTTCTGCTTAACAATCTGCTTCTTATCAATACCGAAAACTGATAGCACCTCTGTGGTATCACATTCCTTTAAATCCTCCGGTTTGATAACCTTCTCTCCGTCAAACAATACATAATTACAGATTTCACTAAACCTCGTATTATCCGACAAATACTCCTTTGCCTTCGAGTCCTTTGTACCCAAATTAACCTCCTCTTCTTGTGTGAGCAGGAAAATCTGAAGTCGAATAAAAATACTGTATACTTATGCTTTCCACGTATTTAATGTGTACAATAATCCCTTATATAAAAGCCGGCAAAATCCCCACAACCCGCTTTTCTCGCAATGTTTTCACATCTGACATTTCAATTTTCCTGCTATTAACTGGTAACATAAAGCATTGAAAATTTCCATGTCTTTGTCGAAAAATGCGAAGTGGTCTGCCCTCTTCAAAGTGATACGCACCGATAAAAATATGCTGTGGTGTCGTATTTACAGAAATATAATGCTTTGAGCTAATTGTAGCACAGAGGAAAAGACTTGTCATTATATTTTTCCCTCTTCCCGGCTATTCTTCAAGGTAGATGCTGCTCCCTCTCCGGCAAAATATTCCTTCACCAGCTTTACAACTACACCCGAAAGCAAAAATACCGCGATAAGGTTTGGTATGACCATAAGGCCATTGAAGGTCTCCGCTATGCTCCACATCAGTCCGAGGTTCATTGTCGCACCGACTATCGCAACAAGCGAATATACTACCATGAACGGCTTATTTGCCTTAGTTCCGAATAAGAACTCTATGCATCTGGTTCCGTAAAGTCCCCAGCCTATGATGGTTGAAAATGCAAAACAACACATGGCAACCGCTGTAAAGATTGATACCCAGCCGCCGTAGGTGGATGTAAATCCGCTGATGGTAAGCTCTGCGCCTGCTGCTTCTCCATAGCCCACAGAAACTCCGCTGCAAAGTATGACAAGCGCTGTGAGTGTACATATCACGATAGTGTCCACAAACACCTCAAATATGCCAAAGAAGCCCTGCTTTACAGGCTTTTTGGTGTCTGCACAGGCATGTGCGATAGAGCCTGTTCCAAGACCTGCTTCGTTTGAAAAAATTCCTCTGGAAACTCCCTTTTTCATGCTCATAAAAAAGCTTCCTACTGCTCCGCCTGTCACTGCTGACGGATTGAACGCGCCCTCTATTATGGCTCCGAATACGCCCGGTATAGCTTTAAAGTTGACGATTACTACTCCAAGTGCCAGCAGAATATACATCACTGCCATAAATGGCACAAGCTTTTCAGTAACCTGGCCTATACGCTTGATTCCTCCAAGCAGAATAAGCGCAATGAGAGCGGCAAGCACTATTCCTATTATGAGATTGAACGTTGATGCCGACTCTTTTGAAATTATATCGTAATTATATAAAGCTGAATCAATCGCTGTGGTTATGGTGTTTACCTGTGTAGCGTTTCCTGTACCGAACACGGTGAGCACGCCAAACGCTGAGAACAGATATGCCAGCCAGTGCCAGTGCTTTTTAAGACCGTTTTTAATATAGTACATAGGGCCGCCTACCAGGTCGCCGTTTGCATTTCTCTCGTGAAAATGTACAGCAAGTGTGACCTCCGAGAACTTTGTGCACATGCCCAGAAGTGCTGAAATCCACATCCAGAACACCGCTCCCGGTCCGCCTATCGCGATGGCTCCCGCAACTCCTGCCACATTTCCTGTACCGACAGTCGCCGCAAGTGCCGTACACACTGCCTGAAACGGTGTGAGCGCTCCGTCGGATGCCTCACGTTTTTTGAGCATCCTGCCAAGCGTAACCTTCATCGCATATGGAAACTTTCTAATCTGAATAAATCCCGTTCTGAAGCTCAAAAGCAGCCCGACACCTATGATACATATCATCGCAGGCACGCCCCAGATAAAATTGTTGACCACGTCATTGACTTTTTCTATTACTGATAACATCTTTTTCTCCTACCTGAATTTAGTGTAACGTATAAAGTATAACACGGTTTGTACAATTTTTTATATATTTAATTTCATTTTTTTGAAGTTTTTCTTTATAAAAAACACCCGGATATAGCAATTTATCTATATCCGGGTGTTTATTTTTGTATAATATGATTAAAGGGTCAAAAGGTATCATCGATGCATGCTTGCATGCAATTCGATGTATACCTTAGTGACCCGCACTACACCGAGAAAGTAGCAATTTGCTGCGGGGACGCAGGAAATTAGCGGATTTCGAGGTGTAGTCAGATTACGGGAATGCGTAGCATGTAGTAATCTGATTAATCATAAATGAGGGGCAAAATACCTTTTGACCCTCATATCATAATATATACAGGATATCCCTCTACAGTCCCTGTGTCATCTTGTAATCTATAAGTGTCATGAGTGATTCTGACTCGATGGCGAGCTGCTCACACTCCTCAATCCACTTGTCATAGGCTTCACTCGCCTCATCCTCCGGCTCCTTTGCTTCGAGCGCCTCCATCATGGCATTGACCTCGGCAAATTCTGCCTTGATATCCTCTAAGAGAGAGTCTTTTGTTGATTTCATAGTATCCTCCCAATTTGATTTAACGTAAAATATATTTTTATGTTCTCATGATAGCTCGAATAGAGCCACCGCCTCACGATTTCACAAAAATTTCATTCTACAAAGTGTGGCTCAAGCATCTCAAGCTCCGCCACATCTATGCAGTTTGGAATCGTGCCTTCTATCACGTCCTGCTTACACTCTGCGTAGTCAAACCACTTTACAGAGTCGATTTCCTCCTTCTGCACTGTGATGTCCGCTTCGTCCACATCGAGCCACAGAAGAAACACCTTGCTTATCTGGTTGTCCAGGAATCTCTCTCCGTGAAACACCTCGTCTGCATGGTGTCTGTGCAGTCCACAGTCGATAAGCTGTTTGGGCTCTATTGTCAGCCCCAGCTCTTCCCTAAGCTCTCTGAGCGCAGACGGTATATAGTCCACACCGGCCGGTATGTGTCCCGCACTTGATATGTCGTAGCAGCCCGGAAAGGAGTCTTTTTCCATGCACCTTTTCTGCAAAAGTATCTGTATGGAATTTCCACGGCGTCTGACTATCCAGACATGCGCAGTCCTATGAAGTATATTGTTTCTATGCGCCTGCTTGCGCTCTACGGTCTGTCCTGTTGGATTTCCCTGCTCGTCCACTATATCAAAATATTCCATATGAGACTCCTTTCCCTGCTCAATAAAGTGCATTTTTTGAGATATATTATAGCTTATTTCTGATAGAAGTACCTATCCCGGAAATCAAGGATTTCCGGGATGGTTCGGCGGTCGCCGAACTTGAATTTAGCCAGACATAAAATCATGCAAGCACGATTTTACGTCTGCCTTAAATTCAGTACTTCTCGTCGCTTACGTCCTATTCAATAGGTGCTCCTGCCGGCATTGGTTTCTCCGGTGTCAGGAGTGCGAGATTGCCCTCTGCATCCTCTGCGCACAGCAGCATTCCCTCTGATAAAACACCTGCGAGCTTAGCCGGTTTTAAGTTTACGAGAACCATTACCTTCTTGCCTACCATCTCCTCAGGAGAATAGTACTTTCTGATGCCTGATACTATCTGCTTTGTCTGGTTTCCAATCTTTACCTGTGAGCAGAGAAGCTTCTTTGACTTTGCAACTGCCTCACATTTTACGATTTCACCAACCTGGAACTGTAGCTTTTCGAAATCATCAAATGTGATTTCTTCCTTTGCTTCCACATCCATAGGCTCAAGGTCTGCACCATCTGCGGCATTTTCACCTGCACCACAGCCACATGCTGCCTTACCCTCAACTGCAGCAAGCTTAGCCTGCTCAGCCTCAAACTCTGCTTTCTGTACCGCCTGGATTTTCTCTACCTCAGGCATCACATCCTCTGCCTTTAATCTGCCGAATAGGATCTCAGGTTTGTCTGTAACCTTTGTGCCGCTCTCATAAAGACCGAATTGGTCAAGGTCATCGAAATCACGGAGTGTTGTGTTAAGCTGTGCCACAATCTTTTCTGCTGTCTCCGGCAGGAATGAATGAAGCAGGCTTGCTCCGATTGTGATAGACTCTGTGAGGTTGTACAGCACCTCAGCAAGACGATCCTGCTGTGCCTCGTCCTTTGCAAGCACCCAAGGTGTTGTCTCGTCGATGTATTTGTTGCAGCGGCGGAAAAGTGCGAATACCTCTGTGATGGCATCTGCCACACGAAGTCCTTCCATTTTCTTTGCCACTTTATCTCTTGTGCCGGTAACAACAGCCTTAAGATCTGCGTCAATGGCAGTCTGATCTGCATCGCCTGTTGCGCCTGTGCTCTTTACGATACCGTCAAAATATTTATTGCTCATGGAAACTGTTCTGTTTACAAGGTTTCCAAGTATGTTTGCAAGGTCTGAGTTGAATCTCTCGATTACAAGATCCCATGTGATGATTCCGTCGTTCTCGAATGGCATCTCATGAAGCACAAAGTAGCGTGTGGCATCTACGCCGAAAAGTCTGACCATATCGTCTGCGTAGATAACGTTTCCTTTTGACTTACTCATCTTGTCACCGCCCTGAAGCAGCCATGGGTGTCCGAATACCTGCTTTGGAAGCGGAAGGTCAAGTGCCATAAGAAAAATAGGCCAGTAAATAGTGTGGAAACGCACGATATCTTTTCCGATAAGGTGCAGATCTGCAGGCCAGTTTTTCTTGAAAAGCTCTGATGATCCGTCAGGATCGTAGCCGATTTTTGTAATATAGTTTGTGAGGGCATCAAGCCATACATACACTACATGCTTTGGATCGAAATCTACCGGAATTCCCCAGCTGAATGATGTTCTTGATACGCAAAGATCCTGCAGTCCCGGAAGCAGGAAGTTGTTCATCATCTCGTTTTTCCTTGAAACCGGCTGGATGAAATCAGGGTGTGTGTTGATGTAGTCGATGAGTCTGTCTGCATATTTGCTCATCTTGAAGAAGTATGCCTCCTCCTTTGCAGGCTGTACCTCACGTCCGCAGTCCGGGCATTTTCCGTCCACGAGCTGTGACTCTGTCCAGAAGGACTCACATGGTGTACAGTAAAGTCCCTCGTATGAGCCCTTGTAGATGTCGCCCTGATCGTAAAGCTTCTTGAAGATTTTCTTTACACATTTCTCATGGTCCTCATCTGTTGTGCGGACAAAATTGTCATATGATGCATTTACCAGATCCCAGATTCTCTTTACCTCACCTGAAATCTGATCTACATACTCCTTCGGTGAAATTCCGGCTGCCTCAGCCTTTTCCTGGATTTTCTGTCCGTGCTCATCTGTTCCTGTCTGGAAATATACGTCGTATCCCTCTGCTCTCTTGTATCTGGCGATTGCGTCTGCAAGGATGATCTCATATGTGTTTCCGATATGAGGCTTGCCTGATGTGTACGCAATGGCTGTTGTCATGTAATATTTACCTTTGTTTGCCAATTTAGTTTCCTCCTGTTTTTAATGCTTCGCACATATAGTCTTCTATAATGCCGTATCACATACAGTATATTCCTCAGAAAAAATATGAAGTCAACCACGGGCATTATACTCAGATAGCACATATTTAATATGCACCTTAAGGCATTAATTCACTCTCTGAAACCCGTGGCAGTTCATATTTATTTCCTCAGAACAACTGTATGCTCTCCGGCAATTCAATATATTACGTGCGAAGCCGTAATAATAAAACAAAACGCCTCCTCAGGAGAAAACTCCCAAGAAGACGATTATATCGTGGTACCACTTCTCTTCACGCAGCTATCAAAATCATCCGGCATCTTTTGCCGGCTCTGCTGCGCCTCTTTCCGCTATAACAGGCGGTTCCTGTCAGTATCTAGCCAATGGTTCGATACTGCTGCTCCAAAGCCATGTTCCTCCTACTTTAGGTCATCCCCTCTCAGCCTGTGTGGGATTTCTCTGTAAATCTGCCATAAAAGTACTCTCTTTTTCGTCGCTTTTATCTCATACATTTCTAGAGTAGCATGTGGTTTTTAAATTGTCAACTGTTGTAAGTCAACAAACTTATCTTTCATTAAAGAAATAATTATACTTTAATTATGGATTACTAAGCTATTCTTCCTTTAGCTCTGCAATGAGACATAATACATATACAGTTCCTCAAGACCTGCCTTTACAACAGAAAAATTATAACCTCTAGGTTCACTTTCGCTTATTATTCTGTATATTTTTCCATTCGCCCCCATTTTTATGTTAACAATCATGACATTATCTTGCTTGAATTCATCCTCAGAAGATGTTTCGACCTCGTATACCTTATTATTTAGTTTTTTTAGTAAATACTGTGGAGTACCATGCTCAATTATTTCTCCGTGACTAAGCAATATTATTTCTTTTGCAATAAATTCGATATCAGAGACTATATGTGTAGCAATTATAATTATCTTATTCTCCGACATTTCACTCAAAAAGTTTCTAATACGGATTCTTTCACTCGGATCAAGCCCTGCAGTCGGCTCATCCATTATCAAAATATCCGGATCATTAAGCAATGCCTGTGCTATCAATATTCTCTGCTTCATTCCACCTGAATACGAACCTATTTTTTTGTTTTTCTCAGAAGTCAAATTCACCACTTTCAAAAGGTTCTCTATCTTATTTTTTGCATACTTTTTTTCTAATCCCTTTAAAGCTGCCATATACCACAGAAACTCTTCACCGGTAAAATTATCATAAATCTCCTGTTGTTGTGGCATATATCCTATTTTTTCACGATATTTACTTCCCAATTTACTAATCGGATTTCCATCGTAATAGACGCATCCCCGATCCGCTTTTAAATTGTCCGTTATAATATTCATTAATGTACTTTTTCCAGAGCCATTAGGGCCTAGTAACCCATATATTCCCGGTGTAAGACTTATGTCCACGTTGCAAAGAGCTTTTTTACTTTTTTCATAAGTTTTACTGATATTCTTAATGCGCAATTCCATCATATAATCCCCCTGTTTGCCATCTTTATTAATATCATTGTTAAATTAATTTTCGAGAAGTAAAGAATTAAAGCAATCACTATAACAAACAATGTCACAAAAACCGATACTACAAATTCATTGCCTGTTTTCTTCGAAAGAGCAATTGTAATAGCTCCTATAAGTCCAAAATACAAGGCTTTTATCAAATAAATTAATGCCAAAAATACAAGTAACGATATTCCAGCTGATATTTGAGGCTCATATAATTTATTAACGTTTACTTTCAGTTCTTCTATCCCCAAAACATGCATATAACCTGCAATTGATGGTATAAGACCAGTCAGATATATTATGCTTCCAATGATTATAGCGCATCTTTTTTTCACTCTCATTAACCTGTATCTTCCGTTTTTTGAAGTTCTAAGCAACAGACTAACCTGTATTTCATCTTTAGAGGCAAACAGTCCCGAAATAAACATAACAAACACTATTGATACGGTCACAAAAATAATTATATCACTTCTATAATTTTTCATTACCGAATTCAAATTCATCTCGTCTATCATATATCCAACGCTGCCATCATCTGTCATCTTTTCATATTGCTGATTTAATCTGTCAAACGCTCTCTTTCTATTGTCTAACTCTGCTGTTATCTCAGCTGTGTCAATTCCATTATTTTCTATCGCCAACTCTATCTGATTTTCCACGCTTTGAATATACTGCTTTTCTTTTTCAATATATTCCACAGTTTGCTCATTAATTTTTCCATGTATATTAGACAAATACATATGATATGTCGCTTCATATGCACTCTGATAGGTATTGTCTGGCATATATGTCTTATATGAACCTATAATACCAATAGATAAAAACAACAGTAAGATCCATTTTTTCTGTACAATCATCAGCTTATAAAATTCATTAACATACATATTTTCAACGCATAATAGCCGTGAAAAAATATTACGAATCTTTTCTCGTATATATTGCAACACAACCTTAATCTCACTAACATAGCGTATACTGAACAATATGGTTCCGATTAATGTTGCAAATACAATAATCGCTAATCCTACAATAAAATTAACATAATTTTTATCAGCCGGGATCCCTACAATATTAAGATTTTGATACACACCAATAACATTTTTCATATTCCATGCATAAAATATGTTTATCGGTGAATCGTTTAAACTGAAAAATTCTAATAAAAAAATAGCAATTGGAATACCACATTCCATTATTCTGCTATTTATTGATACAAAACATACAAAAACAATACTGCAAATAATTATTGCAATAAACATATGATTTAATATTGAGATTATAATCGCTGTAAACATACTGATTTCATATGAACAATCCCTGAATATCTGTAAGCTCTGAATTGAACACTTAAGATTTCCCGTTGAATACATAAATGAATCAAAGACAATTACCATTATCTCCTGAACAAGCGAAAATATAACTGTCAGCACAACCAACACTGTCCATTTTGACAAAATAATTCTGCTTCTTCCTTCTTTGGTCGCTCTAATAATACCTAGCATTCCACTTTTACGTTCTGAAACATATATGTATTCCATACAAACAAACGCAAATACCATACAAAAAAATATTCCATATGTGTAGTCTGCGTATTTTTCGACACCCCAGTTATATATTTGATCAATCTGTACCCCAGATAATCTTTCATAATCTGATACCATTTTGTCAACATTGCGTTTATAATAGACATCATTATCATTTCCTAACGACGAAAGAAGTGTCTGTGCTCTTTCATCTATGCCATTTATAAATATATCATACGTTTCTATGTATTCTTTTTGCAGACTATTTCTATAATCCACATATTCAGCATTTTTCTCACCAAGACAGTATATAATTGTCATTATCTCTACAAGCAGCATGATGCTAACAACAACTATAAACTTCTTATTTCTTACTACTTTTTTTATTTCTCCAATAAACAATGCAAATCCCCCAAATTACCATACAATGTTATTAAGCTCCCCAAAATCACGGACATTAACTATTTTAGGAGTTATTTTATCACCATTGCATTTTTTAACATCATCAAATTTAATTTCACACACACTCCATGATGTATCATTTTGAGTAACATCAACAGAAATTCCATCCGGTCCGAATCCTGCAAATGTTCCTATTGAATTCAGTTCGTATTCAAAACCAGATACCTGCTTTGCATCGGAATAATATATTTTCACATTGCAGGAATCAGTATTATCATTATTGAAAAATTGTATGTCTGCATCATCTATTATCACATAATCATCATATGTCATGATCCCTGAATCCTGTGGTATCCCGTCCATCCAGACAGAAATATCTTTCGTATCATAGTTCATTGCATATATCGGTGTCTCATATTGCAAATCCTGCATATCATCATATTTTTTTATAAGCAACTTATCCTTTAAAAATACTATCGTTCCAATATTATCAGTATTGCTTTTTTTGTCAGGAACATCAATTACTGACAATTGATTGCTATCAACATCATACATGTAATAATTTGATTCTAGAGATTCTATCCAAGATTCATTGTCAGTCATAGTGAAATCTTTACTATTACACGATACCGAAAAAAATAATTTATTTTTATAGGCTTGAATATTTCCCAATGATTTAAGATTTAATTCATCTTCAGTTTCAAATATAACTTTAGAGTTCTTCTCGTCCATGGATTTTTCTAAATTTATCATGCTGATAATACCCTTCGAATATACATTTTCACCTTCATATGTGTATTCTTCAAGCTCATAATATAGTTTTCCTCTATGAAGGAGCCAGCTACCAATTTGCTTGCCATCTCCAACCGTATATATTTTCTTTTTACTTGAACCATCTTTACTGACACTATATAGGCTTGATCCCATAAAGTAATATACATTGCCCTCATAATACTGTATATACTTATACCCTGAATCTTCTACATCAACTGAAGCTCCATCAGTATCACCACCTCTATTCAAATAGGCATTGCAGTCTCCTCGTCTCTCCTTATCATTTTCCATATCATGAAGGCAATTTGCCTTACTACACAATGGATTCATCTGCTTTGTTTCATTGTTGTAATAATATATATAATAATTCATCAAAATGTATTGCCCATTACCATCTGACTGATATTTCTTCCATGATACTATACTTGTTGCATATGAATACTGATCATCTGTTTCAAAATTATACTCACCACTATAGTCCTTAGCATTATCGCATCCCATTATTGAAATCGCCATAAGCATAATTATTACCAATACTTTAATTCTTTTGTTCCTCATAAAAATCCCTCTTTTGCTTTTTGATATCAATAGTTTACCGCATAAATCATTAAACACGCTAAATTTGTGCTCAACGGTCGAAAATAAGGAGTGAGCGGTCAAATTTACCACTCACTCCCTATTTTTAACCATTGTAAGAGACATATTACATGTACTATCTTGTCATATACTGTTTATTGGTGATTCTGTCTTTACATTTTTCTCATTTTTGCTACACTGGAATAAAGTTCTTTATCCAAATGTTTTAAGTCTGACCGTATGTATGACAGGACTTTATGCCGGATATATTTTAAACAGTTTAAAGTCACATAAATTTATAAACAAGTAATATGGTGTAGTTAATTTTAAAAAGCTATACAAATAAAGGAGGCCTCATGAAAATCATATTATTAAACCTATTCGATGCCTTTTTTGCCGGCATATCTGCTTTCATATTTTTTCAGACCATACTTGGGAAAAAGCATTCAAAACTTCCTTACTACTCCGTTCTTGCCATATATATTGCAGGCTATATTTCTTATAATGCACTTACTTTACATCTAACCGGAAACACCTCCAATTTTGCAACCGTTATACGTATATGCGTTTCCATAATTTTCACATTAATACTTAGCTTTTTATTTTCTTCTAATATCAGAACCAGGGTCTTTTTATCAATCGAATACTGTATACTTGGTGCTGTTTTTGAAAACTTTTCATATTTTATCACAACAAGTATATATTCCTATAATCCTATAGCAGATGTTATGGATAATTTTGTTTTTTCGAGCATTTCCATGCTGGCTGCTCTTTTTCTGTTCCTATTTTCAATGATCATTCACTTGATTTGGAAAAGGACAGCTTTTTTTCACTCTTTTAACTATACTATGATTTTATTGATCATACCGGTTCTTTCTATATGTATGCTTTTGTCAAAACCTATTTTATACCTGAATATAAATCTGCCATCAACCTATTTTATTCTTGCTGCATTTGTATTGTTTATCAACTTCATGAACTATATCCTACTATACAACGTCCTAGATACTGAGGAACTTCGTTTTCAGCTTGAAGTTCAAAAAGAACAGCTTGAATTTCAACGTAACAAATATAAGCAGCTCGGAGAGGCTTACAAGAATATCCGCAGTTTTATGCATGATACAAAAAAGCATCTATTTTACATAGAAAGCTGCGTTAATAATAAAAAATATGATGACATAATTCCCTATTCACGAGAGATCATGCACGATTTAGAATCGCGCTACTGCACTATTAATACCGGAAATCTTGTAGTAGATGCCTTTGTAAGCAACCTGCTGCTTCAAGCGAAGTCTCTTGGTATTGCTTTACAGACCGATTTAAAATTTGATAAAGATATACTTCCGATAAACGATTATCATATGACTATTATTCTTGGAAATCTGCTTGATAATGCTCTTAATGCCTGTAAAAATCAGCTAAATGCCAAGATTAAAGTATCCCTACGTTCTGCAGATGATAACTTCTCAATTCACGTTGCCAACACATATGTTATTACCTCTCCCGATAAGGCTCCGGAGGATTTTGAAAGTACTGATTTCATTCACGGATATGGTCTTAAAAATGTCAAAAACTCTGCTGAAACTTGTGGCGGTTTCTGTGTCATACAGCATGAGAATGACATATATTCCGTAACAGTTATCGTGCCTATGAGCAGCTAAACAGTATTTTTCACACGTAAACACAAATTATGGTATACTATCCATATCAAATCACTATGAGGAACAGGAAATGAATCTTAACCTAGCAATATGCGATGACGAAATAAAAGATATAGAACTTTTGAAAAAGCATATTTTACAATACACCATCGAAACCGACAATAATATTACGGTTTCCTCATATACATCAGCCAAAGAATTAATTTCAGAATATAATAATCATTCCTACAATGTCGTACTTTTGGACATTGAGATGCCTGATTTGAGTGGAATGGAGCTGGCAAAGCAGCTTAGAGATATAGATGACGATCTACTTATTGTTTTTACCACATTTTATCCTGAATATATGCAGGAAAGCTTTAATGTGCAGCCTTTCCAGTTTCTTACAAAGCCTATTGATTATGCCTCTGTATCCCGGCTGTTCAGTAGTATTTTTAAAAAGTTTAACCGTCGTTCCGGAAATATTGTAGTAATTGATTCCGACGGAGAAAAGAACTTTGTATCAATAAATGAAATACTTTTTATAACCTCCATGAAAGAGAGTAAGTCCCGCATCAGATACCAACTGACAAGCGATCAGTTAGTTTCAAGATCCACTTTATCTGATGTTGAAAAACAGCTTACGCCATATGGATTTGTTTCTCCTTCAAGAGGTTATCTTGTCAATTTAAGATATATACGCACTATTACTTCCAAGTGTGTCATTTTAAAGAATGGTTTAGAAATTCCCATTAGCAGACGTCGTGCATCGGAATTACAGAAAACTTACGCAAAATATATAGTCCAAATGTTGTAGATACACTTCTACAACACCTTCGAACCATTTGCCGTAAGCTTATCGTATGATAATATACGCTGTATATGCCGCATACATTAGCAGCATGATGATACCCTCGCCTCTTTTTATCTCACGTTTTGTCCATGCCATAATCCACACGATGAGTGAAAATACCACAAGCACGATGATATCTATGATATTTTCCTGTATGAATGCTATCGGGCTGATGGCTGATGCAATTCCAAGCACCATGAGTATGTTGAAAATACATGAGCCGACTGCATTTCCGAGTGCCATATCGACCTCGTTTTTTCTGGCTGCGACTATTGATGTCACAAGCTCCGGAAGTGATGTTCCGATAGATACGATGGTCAGTCCGACGAGTGTCTGGCTCATTCCAAGATCAATCGCTATGCGGCTTGCACTGTCTACTACGACATCTCCACCTACTGCGATGCCGACAGCTCCGATTAGAATGAAAATCACTGCTTTTGGCATTGAGATGAGAGGTATCTCATCGACCTCCTCATCTGATGACTGCCTGTTCTGCTTTAATGTGTGTCTGATAAGATAGAAAATATATCCTGCAAAGCAGCCGAGCAGTATTATTCCGTCCACTCTGCCGAGTGTCATGCCGATTGTTCCCATGACAAGAAGTAAAATGGCACATATCATCGAGAATGGGAAGTCTCTTTTTAAGGATGCTCCGTCCACCACGACCGGTGTCATCAAAGCGCACACGCCGATTACTACCATAAGGTTAAATATGTTTGAGCCTGTCACGTTGCTGACTGCAAGCGTATTGTTGTGTGCTATCGATGCTGCCACACTGACCGCTGTTTCAGGAAGTGAGGTTCCCATCGCAACAATTGTCAGTCCAATGATAAGTGACGGCACCTTGAAGCGCTTTGCCACGCTTGAGCTGCCCTCCACGAACAGGTCTGCTCCCTTTACCAAAAACACAAAGCCCACTATCAGGCAGAGCAGCACCACTATAAACGGTGCATTATTGATGAAATTTTCCATGTTGATTCCTCCATTTTTTATTTTTTAAAAGCTTATAATCCCCAGGTGCTCAAGCAATATCTTCACGCCTATGAGTATAAGAATGATTCCTCCGGCTATCTCTGATTTCTTTTTATATTTATTGCCGAAAAAGTTTCCGACTATGACTCCAATGATTGAGAGCACAAAGGTTGTAAGTCCGATGATTGCAATAGCCCAGTAGATGTTTAAGCTGTCATAGGTAAATGCAAACATGATTCCGACTGCAAGCGCATCGATGCTTGTCGCAATTGCAAGCAGAAGCATCTCTCCCTGATTGAGCGCCAGGTCTTTTTCCACGACCGCGTCATCATCCTTTTCCTTCACGGCCTCATAAACCATCTTGCCACCGATAAAGCCCAGCAGAATGAATGCTATCCAGTGGTCAATGCTTGTGATGTACTTCTCAAAGCGGATGCCAAGCATATAGCCGATAAACGGCATGAGCGCCTGAAAGCCTCCGAAATACAGACCGATTGTCAGCGCCTGCTTTCTGTTTACATTTGTCATTCCAAGTCCCTTGCAGATGGATACTGCGAAGGCGTCCATTGACAAACCTACTCCTATGAGCAGGATTTCAATAAATAATACCATATTTTTCTCCCTTTTGCCTAGTGTGCGGCGATTAAATTCTCCCGGATAAGCATATGAATGCGTTACTGTTCACACCTAACAGTGTTATCAGCAACATGAACGCTCCATATGAAAAATGAGACCCTCGCATGCAGACACGAAACCTTATAAAGCTATAATTTATGGCTTATATAGCTTTATTGTGTGCTGCATACTTGAGTCTCATTCTTTAATGTTTGCCAGGTCTATTGACCGGTCTGTTGACAAACCACGTATATGTAATGATACGCGAACTACTCCCTCAGAGGTAGTGTGTATTTAATTAATCGCCTTTGCTTCTAAAAAATATATCAAATGACATGGGCTGTGTCAATGTATTTTACCGCTAATCTTTGTACGGAGTGGCTAACTTTTTAAAATAATCAAAACTACCCGGAACATTTTTTACAAAACAAATTTTATACAGACTTACACAACTAATTATTTTAAAATCATGGTTGACACGAAAAACAACATGTGATATGTTTACTACGACAGACATAGTATGACACTCGTAGTATGTTACTCGTAGTATTGAATAATTTTAAGATGAAATTAAACACTTGATATAGGAGGTGAATAATGCTAAATATAAGCAGCGATGTCATCCGCGGATACAACGATACCATCATACTCTACCTGCTCCTCGACAGACCATCCTACGGCTACGAGATTTCAAAGCAGATAAGGCTAATATCCGAGGAAAAATACGTCATAAAAGAAACAACTCTCTACTCTGCATTTACCCGCCTTGAGAAAAACGGTTATATCACATCATTCTCTTCTAGTGACAATGCAAGTGGAAAGCGCCGGACTTACTATCAGATTACTGATGCCGGCAGAGAGTATTATAGGATGAAATGCGAGGAATGGAAACTGACGCTTGATGTAGTAAGCAAATTTATACGATTTTAAAGGAGACATTTTATGGAAACTATAAAGAATTATCTGGAAAATATGTTTTCGCACCTCCCGAATACCCCCGAGGTGCAAAAAGCCAAATATGAGCTCTATCAGATGATGGAGGATAAATACAACGAATTAATATCAGAGGGCAAATCTGACAACGAAGCCATAGGCATAGTCATATCAGAGTTTGGAAATCTTGACGAGCTCGCCGACTCACTCGGTATCAAGAGCTTCGTGGATCCTAGTCAGGCAATGCCTGCTGCCAAAACACTCTCCCGCGAGACTGCTGCCGCATTCCTCAGGGATTCGGCAAAACAAGCATATCTCACAGCGTTTGGAGTGCTGCTTTGCATAATCGCAAGCCTTGGACCGATATTCAGCGAATGCATTCCGCGTTCACTCGCTTCACCTGACGCATCTGATGCAATCGGCATCACGTTCCTGTTCGTTTGTATCGCTGTGGCAGTCGGCTTCTTTATCTTCTCAGGTTCTCTCTCATCTAAATGGAGCTACCTGAAAAAAGAGCCTTACTGCATAGACTTTGAAACAGCAAACTGGGTCATCGAGCGAAAGGAAAGCTACCGCTCCACACATGCGATGCTTTTAACAGTGGGTATCATGCTCTGCATACTCTGCGCAGTGCCGGCAATCATAATCAGCTCACTGAACACCAAAAGCACCTTCGCAGACTCACTTTCAGGCGGACTCGTGCTCGTGTTTATAGCAATCGGTGTATTCATGATAGTATTCACAAACATGAAGAAATCTAGCTTTGACAAGCTTCTTTCCCTGAACGGAGCACAGACTATGGGCGGTAATTTTGCCAATTCACACGATGGCAAGGTGCACTATGAAAACCCTGTTGTGGCTGCAATCATGTCAGTCTACTGGTCAACTGTCACATGCATCTATCTATGCTGGAGCTTTATTACCTTTGACTGGGGTATCACATGGATTATCTGGCCAATAGCCGCAATCATCAATTCGCTGGTGGAAAATCTGCTCGGCGATAAACATGGAAATTAATGGAAACCAAGACAGTCAAAAATGTGTGTAGCATATTTTGAATAATCACAAAACAAATTATGCAACAAGATAATTCAGAAATGGAGACAAGTCATGAAAAAGAATATATATCTAATAATAATTACAATAATTACAGTGGTCTGCATCATCGCCGGGAGTCTCTACCATATCGGGGGCTTTGCCCTAGGCCTGTTTGACAATCTGATTCCGCGCTCAGACAAGTCTCTCGGAAACGTATGCACAGAGGAGCTTTCAGTCGATGAATTTTCAAACCTGGTATTTGATACAACCATATCGAACATCAACGTAAAAACCGGTGACAGCTACATGGTCTCATACAAATGCAACAAGCGACTGGTTCCAAAGATTAAGAGCTCCGGCGATACCCTCACAATATCACAGAGCAATAGAGCCAACTACAAAAGAAACACCACAAGTGAAATCACTGTTACCATTCCTGAGGGCGCAGCATTGAACAAGCTCTCCCTTGATACCGGTGTAGGCGAGGTAAACCTTAATTCCCTGACCGCAGCCGATGCAGAATTTGACACCGGCATAGGCGATTTATATGTCACAGACTGCAGCTTCGCCACATGTGATGTGGATGGCGGAACCGGCAATCTTAGCTTTGAAAACTGTGCCTTTGACGAGATGGATATCGACGGCGGTACAGGTAACATCACTGTGACATCCTCACAGTCACTTGACGGTTACATGATGGACCTGGACTCAGGTACAGGCGATATCACAATCAACGGCAATGACTATGATGATGAGTATGAGGTAAATGAGCATGCCAAAAAACACCTGGTTATCGACTCAGGGCTTGGGGATATTGTGGTGAAATATTAAATTAAACTTTTCACTTTTTATTGTCCATAAACTGCGGCTCCATATATCCGGTTCCTGACATGGACTTGTAGTAGCGGCTTGCGGCCTGCGTGCCGACACGCACCTCGCGGGCCTGCTTCTTTATGGATGCAAATTTCAGAGTCATGAGGTCCTTGTTGCGGGCCTCCTGACTCTGTATTTTTACGCTCTTGTTGATATCATCCACTCTTTTTAAGTATAAAGAGATTTTGAAAAATCCCGGCCCACATCAGGATACTTAGCTTTATCCTATGACGTGAGCCGGGATGGATTGTCTCTTTATTCTCTTTGCAATTTAGTCTTAATGCTCCAGATTTGCAAACTTCGTGTACTCAGGCAGCCATGCAAGGTTTACGGTGCCGATTGGACCATTACGCTGTTTAGCGATAATGATCTCTGAGATGCCCTTGAGCTCGGTGTCCTTGTTGTAGTAGTCGTCACGATAGATGAACATGACGACATCGGCATCCTGCTCGATAGCTCCTGACTCTCGAAGGTCAGAAAGCATCGGTCTGTGTTCCGGTCGCTGCTCTACGGCTCGTGATAGCTGGGAGAGTGCCACCACAGGGACTGAAAGCTCTCTGGCGAGCGCCTTAAGTGAACGTGATATGTCTGAGATTTCCTGCTGACGCGATTCTGAGCCTCGTCCTGAGCCTGTCATAAGCTGCAGGTAATCGATGATGACGAGCTTTAAGTCGTGTTCGAGCTTGTATTTACGGCACTTGCTTCGAAGCTCTGATATGCTGATACCTGGAGTGTCGTCTATGATGAGCTCGGAGTCTCCGATGATTCCGGCTCCCTCGACCAGCTTTTCCCAGTCGGCATCAGACAGATTTCCTGTACGCAGTGCCTGCGCATCTACCTTTGATTCGAGTGAGAAAAGACGGTTTACGAGCTGCTCCTTCGACATCTCGAGTGAGAATATGGCTGTACACAGATGTTCGTGGAATGCCACATGCTGTGCTATGTTGAGCACGAAGGCTGTCTTTCCCATTGACGGACGGGCTGCCACGAGCACGAGATCTGACGGCTGAAGTCCCGCTGTCCTGTAGTCAAGGTCTATGAAGCCTGTCGGGATTCCTGTTACGGTGCCCTCCTGCTGTGCTGCTTTCTCGATTTTCTCGAGGGCATTCATGACTACAGTACGGATTGGCACGTAGTCACCTGTCTGCCTTGTAGAAAGCAGCTCAAATACATCGTGCTCTGTCTTGTCGAGCACGCTCTCGAGCGATTCCTTGCCGGCGTAGCACTCGTTCTCTATGTCCTCTGTCACATGGATGAGCTTTCGCTTTATGGCATTCTCTTTTACGATATTGGCATAGTACTTGATGTTGGCAGAGGTCGGCACACTGGTGACGAGAGTTCTCACAAAGTCAAGGCTTTGTATTTCCTGCGGCACATCCTTTTCCTTTAAACGGTTCTGGAGTGTGACGAGATCTACAGGCTGCCCCTCTGTAAAGAGCTCAACCATGGTCTCAAATATGATGCCGTACTGCTGATGATAAAAATCCTCCCTAAGGAGCATCTCGCTGGCGGTCACTATGGCATCCTTGCTCATAATCATGGAGCCGACCACGGACTGCTCTGCCTCAAGGCTGTTTGGCATTATTCGTTTGATTAATGCTTCTTCCAAGGGGATTCCTCCTATCCTTCAACCACTGATACTGTGAGGTTTGCTGTTACCTTTGGATGAAGCTTGACAGGCACCTCATAGTTTCCGAGTGCCTTGATTGACTCGTTAAGCTGCATCTTTTTCTTGTCGAGCTCTAAGCCATGCTGCTCCTTTGCTGCAGCCGAGATCTCCTTGGTGGAGATGGAGCCAAAGGTTCTGCCGCCCTCTCCTGAGCGCAGCTTTACTACTACCTTTGTGTTCTCTACTACCTTTGCGAGTGCAAGTGCACTCTCGTAGTTTTCCTGTGCCACCTTGTCAGCGTGCTGGTTCTGAAGCTTTAAGTCATTTAAGTTCTTTGGAGTAGCCTCTACTCCGAGCTTTTTAGGTATGATATTGTTTCTGGCGTAACCGTCACTTACGTTTACTATCTCGCCTTTTTTGCCTAATGGTTTTACGTCCTGTAATAAGATTACTTTCATTCTTCTATGTCTCCTTCTTTTAGCATTTCGTCCAGTGTATCCTGTATCATGCGCTTTGCCTGCACGATAGTGACGCCTTCAAGCTGTGCTCCTGCCACATTTAAGTGTCCGCCACCGCCCAGCTTCTCCATGATTATCTGGACATTTATCTCGTCGATTGAACGAGAGCTGATATAAATCTTGTCATTGTACTCCGTGAGCACAAATGATGCCTTGATTCCTATTATGTTGAGCAGCTCATTTGCCGCCTGTGCGCCGACGATTGTCGGGCTCTCCACATTCTCGCTAGGGCATACCGATATGGCAAACGAACCCCTGTATACCTCTGCATGACGTACTGCCTCGGCTCTTGCCTTGTAGCATGCCATGTCGTTTCTAAGCATCTTTCTGACGCGTGTTACCTCTGCGCCTGAGCGCTTCAAAAAGGCTGCAGCCTCAAATGTACGCACGCCTGTCTTTGTCATAAAGTTGTTGGTGTCGATGAGGATTCCTGCGTAGATGCAGTCGGCCTCTGTCGCATTGATCTTGACTCCGTCGTTGAAGTACTGCAATACCTCTGCGACCATCTCACACGCACTTGATGCATACGGCTCGATGTATGAGAGTATAGGATTCTCTATTATCTCGCTGCTTTGTCTGTGGTGGTCAAATACGACTATCTTTCCTGTCTTTCTGAGGAGCTCAGGGCACTCTGTGTAGCTTGGCCTGTTGGTGTCCACCACCATGACAAGCGTATCCTTGCTCACCATCTCGAGGCCCTCCTCACTATTTATAAACATGTCTGTTGGATAGCCCTTTGCCTCTGAAAATGTCTCCATGAGAGGTCTGACTGAGCTTGTCGGGTCATTTATTACTATCTGTGCCTTTTTGTCGAGATTCTTGGCTGCACAGTATATGCCTATGCCCGCTCCGAGCGAATCTACATCTGTGATGCTGTGACCCATGATAAGCACATTCTCACAGGTCTCAATGATTTCCTGAAGCGCCTGTGCCTTGACTCTCGCCTTTACCCTTGTCTTGCTCTCCACCTGCTTTGACTTGCCGCCAAAATACAGGATATCATTGTGATCCTTTATAACTACCTGATCACCGCCTCGTCCGAGGGCCAGGTCTATGGCATTTCGCGCATATACGTAGTTTTCATTATACTTATCGCTCTTTATACCGATTCCGATACTGAGTGTGACCGCCATCTCGTTGCCGACCTTTATAGCCTTGACCTCGTCGAGCACCTTGAACTTGTCCTCCTTCATGCTGTCAAGGTACTTGTACTTGAACACCACGAAGTATTTGTCGTTTTCTATCTTTCTGACAAGTCCGTCATACTTGGCAAAGTACTGGTTTACACGCCTGTCGATAAGTGCAACGAGCAGTGACCTCTTTACGTCCTCTATGCTGTCGAGCGCCTCATCATAGTTGTCAATATACACAAGCGCTGAGACCTGCTTCTGCTCTGTGATTTCCTTCTTGCATCGATAAAGCTCCGACTCATCAAATACGTACAGCGCCGTCAAAAACTCGTCTGCCTCATTTGTGTCGATTATCTCATTTTCCTCTGCGATAGAGTTGAAATATATTCTTTTGACGGACAGTCTGACTATGCTGTCCTCTTCCTCGTTTACTATCTTGAAATCTGTCGGCGCATCACTCTTGGTGAGAAGCTCCCTGGTCACTGTCGGGAAAAGTGTCGTGATGGATTTGTGATAGCTTTTATCCACACCCATGAGCTCTGCGAATTTGTCATTTACCCAGAGTATCTTGCCGGAGTACTCAAGCAGGGCATACGGCACCTCAAACTCATTAAGCAGCCTCTTCTGCACCGATGAATACTGGGTTGCAAAGCTAATCAGCTCATTGGCAACAACTGACTTGCTTCTGACATACAAAAGCAGCACGAACGCAAAGTAAAACACTGTAAAGCCTACCATGCCATAGCCAAGCTTTCTGTCATAGCGCAGTGCTATTCCGTCAGCACATATCCACACAAACGTCAGATATAGCGGCCAGCACATGTAGCTTTTCAGCCTGCCCTTGAATTTTATTTTTTTCTTCATTTTACTCTCCTTATCCCCGGTGCGTTGCGATGATGCTGCCGGTGCAACGGTTGCGGTTTCGAGAATGTACTACAAATTAATAGTTACCGGCCACACCTTTGTGCAGCCCGCATCGATTGATATACCTATTAGAGAGTATACCACTTTGTGGGGATTATTCCTAGTACTATATTTATCAGTTTGGAATTACATGAGTTCAGGGCAATTATGTGTAATCTAAGCACAATTCTATGCAATCTAAAAAGCACCACATATATCTGATATTGATATGATACATGCGATGCTTTTTGTGTGCTCTCATCTTCCGGTATTCATTTTAATGATATGAGGGTCAAAAGGTATTTTGC
>OICG01000027.1_pt1 | contig 65732 bp, 56 predicted proteins | sample 1581241 | NCBI WGS metagenome assembly OICG01 (sample SAMEA3882534, study PRJEB24775) | human gut metagenome | biome: human-associated habitat; feature: intestine environment; material: feces | place: Netherlands | collected 2009/2010
CATCGAATTGCATGCAAGCATGCATCGATGATACCTTTTGACCCTTTAATCATATATATTAAAATGAACGTAACTAATAAAAGAGGAGCCACTATGCCACATTCCACAAGACCAAATTCGGAAAAATACGAGAAGATACTTGAAGCGCTAAGAACCCTTTTAGAAACAAAAAAAATATCCCAGATATCTGTCAGCGAAATCGCCCAGACAGCCGGGATAGGCAAGGGTAGCATATATTATTATTTTTCATCAAAGGAGGCTATCTTTGATGCACTTATGGCAAAAAGCTACGAGGAGCCGCTTGCCACCGCAAAGGAGCTTGCAAAGCGCACCGATATATCTCCGTTTGTGCGCATGGCGATGATATTTCAGGCATGTCGCAACTCCTCTGCAGCCTTTTTAAAAATCCAGTCCAATGCCGGAAACGGTGTACAGGAGAATGCATTTTTGCACAACAAATACATCAATTACCTGATTACTGAGCTAAAACCGGTGACCGGTGAAATCATAAGGCAGGGAGCAGCTGATGGACTTATCGTGTGCCAACAGCCTGATGCGCTTGCAGAGATTGTGCTTCTCGTGCTCGTCGTAAAGCTAGACAATACACTGATTCCGTCCACAAAAGAAGAGACCGAACAGACTATCTCTGAGCTCATCTCACTGCTTGAGAAGGGCACTGATAATCCTGAAGGGTCTCTAAATTTCCTCAAGCTGTAAAAATTCCAACTTAAATTTTCCTATAGTGATACGCAAAGTAAATATTGCCGGCTATTGCGGTGATCGTCCACGAAATGACATATATGAGATATAATGACTGCAGTGTCTTAAAATACGCAAACACTGTGAGCAACCATATAATCCTGAATACGACAGAGCCCATAACCACTATGATGGTAGGTGCTACGCTTTTTCCGATGCCCCTGGCGGCGGCTGTGGCATTGTCCATGAAGGCTGATACACAGTAGACGAATGCCATCACACCGATTCTGATCTGTCCATAGTGTATCACGGCATCATCACTCGTAAAGAGCAAAAGGAACGGTCTTTGGAATATAAACAGCGCCACTCCAAGCACCAGTCCCATCAGAAACGAGTATGCTAGAGTGATGAAAAATGTCCTAAGCACCCTTTCCTTTTTCCTCGCTCCCAGATTCTGCGCTATGAAACTGGTACATGCGGTGTAAAATGCTGCCATCATGTCATAGATGAGCGAATCCGCATTGGTGGCAGCTGAATTGCCCTCCACTACCACATGGCTGAAGGAATTGATGGATGTCTGGATACATATATTGGCTATGGCAAAGAGCGAGTACTGTATCGCGGCCGGCACTCCGATACGAAGCACTGCTGCAGCTGCATCCCTGTCAATCGCTATATCCTTCATGCGCAGGCCGTAGCTGCCGTATGTCTTCATGAGAAACCTGATGATGAGTGCCGCTGAGATATACTGTGCTATGATGCTTGCGATGGCTACTCCTATCACACCCATATTGCATACTATTACAAAGAACAGGTTGAGCACTATATTGATAATTCCTGAGATACTCAGGTATATGAGAGGCCTCTTTGTATCTCCAACTGCACTCAGCACACCGTTGCCGAAATTATAAAGCGCAAGCGCAGGCGAACCGCACAGATATATCATCAGATATGCTGTAGCACCGTCTATAAGCTCAGGCTTTGTATTCATCACTTCAAGCAGTGGCTTTGAAAAAGCCAGGCCTGTCACTAACAGTAAAAGTCCCGCTATAAAGCACAGGATGACCGATGTATGGACGGTCTTATGCACCCTCTGATAGTCCTCTGCTCCCATGTGCAGTGCCGTGACAGCATTGACACCGCCTCCCATGCCAAGCAGTATGCCTGTTGTGAGTGTGATGATGATTGTCGTTGAACCAACCGAGCCGAGTGCTCTTGCACCTGCAAATTTTCCCACCACTGCCACATCCGTCATATTGAAAAATACCTGAAGCAGGTTTGAGAACATGAGCGGTATGGAGTAAATCAGTATCTTCCTTGCGAGTGGTCCGTTCACCATATCCAGTTCTTTTGTCTGTGTTGCTCTTGACATCATTTTTCCTCTTGTAAAGCTTAAATTATATTCCTATGACAATATATTTTCTCACGAAATAGTTACAAATACTTTCTTGTCATACTCCGGTAAATCAAATATTAATTTATTATAGAAACATTTTCTACTTTTTTCAAGACCTGTAAACATCAAAAAAACAGAAAAAAACCGGTGCTAAAACGCACCGGCTTTTATACCTTAAACCTTACATATTTACACTGCTGCACACAGCCTGATATCATGATGTCAGCCCCACGTCCAGACAGCGTCTGTATATCATAATTTAGAAATCTGTGAGGTTTGCAGCTCTCTTCTCAAGGAATGCTCCCATTCCCTCTTTCTTGTCGTTTGTATCATTTACAACACCGAAGAGGTTTGCTTCCATCTCAACAGCGTTCTTGATATCCATATCATATCCGTTGTTGATAGCAGCCTTTGCAACTGAGATTGCGTAGCTTCCCTTAGAGATGATCTTTGCAGCCATAGCCTTAGCTGTTGGCATAAGCTCCTCTTTTGCTACTACTTTATTAACGAGACCGATGCGGTATGCTTCTGCAGCGTCTACGTTGTCGCATGTGAAGATCATTTCCTTAGCACGTCCCATTCCTACTAAACGAGCAAGTCTCTGTGTACCGCCAAAGCCAGGGATGATTCCAAGTCCTGTCTCAGGCTGTCCGAAAATTGCGTTCTCAGAAGCGATTCTGATATCACATGCCATAGAAATCTCGCATCCTCCACCGAGTGCGAATCCATTGACAGCTGCGATTGTTACCTGACGCATATTCATGAGCTTGAAGAATGGCTCTGAAGCCTTGATTCCGAATGCTCTTGCCTGTGGTGCTGTGAAATTAACCATCTCTGAGATGTCTGCTCCTGCTACGAATGACTTGAACTCGTTGCCCTTCTTGTCAGGACCACCTGTAAGGATAAGCACCTTAACATCGTCTCTTGCCTCTATCTCTGTTAATGCTACATTTAACTCATCAAGAGTCTCACTGTTTAATGCATTAAGAGCAGCCGGTCTTGAGATTGCAAGTACTGCAATCTGATCTGCTACGTCAAGTGTTAAATTTTTGAACTCGCTCATTGTATAAATCCTCCTTAAAAAACCTATGTATAACCGACATTTCTGTCGTAATTTATAAAAAAATAGTAACACTTTGACAAATTTTTGTCAATGTCTGAATGACCTTTTTCAATAATATTTACCGTTTAATTTAATATACAAAATTTAAGGAGACAGTCTGCTTAATGCACACTGCCTCCCGCCTTAGAAATAATATAATCAAATTATTTAATTAAATTAAATCAAAACTCAAATTACATAAGTCCATGTGCCCTGTTGTAAGCATTGCAGATCATATTTGAGTTCTTGATAAGGATATGCATAGCAATGAATGGTCCGATTCCACAGATAAGTGTACCAAATATGCACCACATCAAAACAGTGGTTCCATTCTCCTGAATGCCAAGTCCGTATCTGCCTGCATTATTTGCCAGTCTGTTGCCCAGCTTATAGTACCAGTACCATGCATAAATACCGCATGTAATCATTGAAAGCAGGATAAATGCTACGAGACCTGATGTATTCTCGCCATCTCCATCACATGCTATATTGACATCATGAGCCATCTTGTAGATGAAATAATATCCATAAATACCACATGTAATAATAGACAGGATGATGTATGAGGCAAGACCTCTGTCATCCTTTAACTTCTCTCCCCTGTATGGCGGAGGAGTCTGACCACCATTGTTCTGGTAGCCTGTATTGTACTGTCCGGCTCCGTTGTTCTGGTAGCCTCCATTGTACTGTCCACCTGCATTCTGCTGGTTTGCACTGTTTCCTGTGAAGGACTGCTTTACCTCATCAAATGCACTTCCAAGCTCCTGCTCTGCTGCATTGAAGGCCTCTCCTGCTTTATTGACAAAATCCTGTGCCCTGGAAACAGGTGCTCCACAGTATGGACAGAATTTTGTTGAATCAGGAATTTCTTTTCCACATTTTTTACAAAACATCTTCTTTCTCCTTTTTTATTTGCTTTTTATTACACGAATGATACGAAACAGGATATTGTTTTCCGGCTCAAAGACCACGACATCATCTCCTGACCATATCAATCTGCATATATAAACAATAGCAAACATAATGATGATTGTAAATATAATTATTTTATAAATTTTAATATTTATTTTATATTTACACAAAAGCATTATTACCGCAATAGGCACAAGCCAAAAAAGCGGATGGTATGCAAATGCCTTTGCTATATCAAGCTGTAAAAATGCCATCCATGCCCTCGACATGCCACAGCCTGCACATGATATTCCGGTGATGAACTTAATGGGGCATGTGATGCCTATCGACTCCATAGCTGTGTAAAGTACCACTACGACTGTGACAGCACATATGAGCTCTTTTCTTTCATTTTTTCTTTTATTGTCCATACAAATGTTATCTCAAAAAGTATGCACTGTAAGGTGGCAGCTCAAGGCCACCGTTTAAAGTAACCTGCTCACCTGTAATCAGGTCTGTTGCATCACCCTTTCCCATATCAAAGCCTGCGAAAAACGGCTGGTCTGCAGCATTGATGCACACTAATACCCTTTCACCATCACATTCTCGACCAAAAACACACTGGCCGTTTGTGAGCACAACCGAATAGAAATTACCGTAACATAGTGCCTTTGACTGCTTCTTTGCCTCTGCGAGCTTTGAAATCCACTCAGTCAGTTCATTCCACTGTGGGGCTTCAAAGCATACCCTAAGTGCCGGGTCACCGTCTTCTTTTTTTGCCTTCTCTCCCCACTCACTGCCATAGTATACGCAAGGAATGCCCGGCATACCAAATGCAAGTGCATAGATTAGTGGCAGATGCTTTTCATTGGTCAGTATGCTTGCCACTCTTGTCACATCATGATTGTCCACAAATGACAGGAGGTGCTTACCCTTGTAGATAGTCCACTGCTCCGGTCCGAACTGTCTGAGAAGCGAATGATTTATCTCAAACATATTCATGGAATTAAAGCTTGAGTACAGACCCTTATAGCACTCATAGTTAGTTACCGAGTGAAGCATCACATCATTCATAATCTGGTTGTAGTCACCATGCAGTGTCTCTCCCACCAGGAAGAAATCCGGTTTTAGTGAGTCGCAGAACGCCCTTAGTCTTCTGAGAAAATCATGGTCGAGGCAGTATGCCACATCAAGTCTCAGCCCATCTATATCAAACTCGTCTACCCAGCCCTTTATCGCTGAAAAGATATGCTGGATTACATCCTCATTTCTCAGATTAAGCTTGACCAGATCATAATTGCCTTCCCAGCCCTCGTACCACAATCCATCATTATAGTTTGAGTTGCCGTCAAAGGCTATACGGCCAAACCAGTTTACATATGGTGAGCTTTCTCTGTTTTTAAGCACATCCTGGAACGCCCAAAAACCTCTTCCCACATGATTGAACACACCATCCAGCACCACCCTTATGCCGTCCTTGTGCAGATTATCACAGACCTGTGCGAAGTCCTCGTTTGTGCCAAGCCTTGTGTCTATTTTTGTATAATCCCTTGTATTATATCCGTGTGTATCAGATTCAAACACCGGTGAAAAATAGATTGCATCAGCCCCAAGCTTTTTGATATGAGGTATCCAGTCATTTACTTTCAGAATTCTGTGCTCCAAAACACCATCATTCTCAAATGGTGCCCCACAGAAGCCTAACGGATAAATCTGATAAAATACGCTTTCATATGCCCACATTATTTTGTCCTCCTTGATAGTTGTGTAGTGGTTTTGTACCTGTTATCTATTATACACAATTATGTACTTATATGCTACATTTTTTTGTTACTTTTTACCTACATTAAGTATTTTGTTACCTTGTATAATTAAATTTCTAATAGAAATTCCTGTAGACAACACATGCAATAACCACATGGATAAAGAAAATAAGCGGCATCCCCTTTACAAAATACCAATGCTTTGTCTTATGCCTGAAGGCATACATCCCAGCCCAGGTACCGGCGCTTCCGCCCAGCAGGCTGAGCCCAAATAATGTTTTCTCCGGGATGCGCCATGCGTGTGCCTTGGCCTTACACTTGTCAATTCCCATCGCAGCAAAGCCTGCTATATTCATAAGAAGCAGATAAATCAGAAAAATTTTCATATAAATAATGCTCCATTCTATTACTCCGCACATAAATTTATAAATATATAAACATATCTGCATATGTTAATAAGTCCACAAAAAACAATAGCCCAGCCTTTAAAGGCCGGGCCATAAATTAATTATTAATTCTTAGCTTTTTTAGAACCCTTAGCCGGTGCAGCCGCCTGCTTTTTAATGGCGCTCTTGCCCAGATAAAGCTTCATCACATACCACAGCTCTGTAGCGATGCAGATTGAAGAATATGTTCCGCAAAGCACACCTACCATGAGTGGTAATGAGAACTCTCTGATTGATGTATGACCAAAGATAAAGAGTAACAATACCATAACAAATGTAGTAAGCGAAGTATTGATGCTTCGTGAAAGTGTCTGTGTAAGGGACTCGTTTGCTATATCAGCAAGCTCATCTGCTGAGTACTTCTTGATACCGTGAAGGTTCTCACGGATACGGTCAAAGATAACGATTGTATCGTTGACTGAGTAACCTACGATTGTAAGTATACATGCGATAAACGTACTGCCAACTGAGATTCTGATAAGTGCATATGCTGTGACAACAACAAGCACATCATGTACCAGCGCAAGGATAGCACTTGAAGCAAATCTGATGTCCTTGAATCTGAACCAGATATATAACAGCATGAAAATACATGAAATAATAACTGCCTTTACAGCGTTTGCTCTCATCTCTCCACTGATTGTTGAGCTGATACTCTGAGTCTCTATAGTTGATGCATCAACATTGAAATCCTTCTCAAGAAGAGCTGCAAGATCCTGTCTCTCATCGAGTGAAAGTGTATGTGTCTTTAATGTGACATTATGGCTGCCCTGGACTGTAGTAACCTGCACTGCACTATTGCCAAGGAGTTTTGATACTGAAGGCACGATGTCCTTCTCAACCTCTGCGGCTGTATAATCCTTGCCAAAGTCTGCTGTGGTTGATGTACCACCTACGAACTCAAGGCTGTAGTTTAATGCATTGCCGCTTGTAGCACCGAAATAAATCATACCGCCGATACCTGCAAGTATAACTACACCTGAGATAACAAAGTATTTAACTCTGTTCTGTACAAATCTGATAACCTTTCTCTTCTTTGCCTTGCCGTAGAACTTCTCAGCTCTGACACCGACACCGTAAAATGCTCTTGTAAGGTATTTTGCAATAAAAAGAGCTGTAAACAGTGACAGAATAATTGAAATCATAAGTGTGTATGCAAAGCCCTTTACTGTACCTGAACCGAGCACCATAAGCACAAGTGCTGCGATAAAGGTTGTAATCTGTCCATCGAGGATGGCTGAAAGAGCCTTCTTGTAGCCCTCATTTACTGCAGCAAGCACTGATTTGCCACCTGCGATTTCCTCACGGATACGGGCAAATACGATAACGTTTGCATCTACTGCCATACCGATACCAAGGATGATACCCGCAATACCCGGCAGTGTAAGTGTAATCTCAAACCAGTAAATAAACAGTACTGTAAGCATTGAGTAGAGTGCAAGTCCGATAGATGCAACCACACCGAGTATACCATAGAGCACAATCATGAATATCATGATTAAGATAATTCCGATAATTGCAGCCTTTACTGCATTTGTGAGCGCTGATCCACCGAGCTGTGCGCCAACAACATTTGACTCTAACTCCTCGAGCTGGAGGTTGATGGCTCCGACACGGATAAATGTTGCAAGGCTTGTTGCCTCGTCGAAATCCTTCATTCCGTTGATTACACAGTTACCATCTGAGATAACGGCGCTTACTGTAGGAACGCTGATGAAATGATCATCATAGTATATACCGATTGACTGTCCTGCATCCTTTGCCTTCTTTGTGGCATCTGCCCATGTGTCAATAGCCTTATCCTTGAGCTTTAATGAAACAACAGGCTCCTTGGTTGATGTAGATGATGACTGGTCATACTGGGCGCTTGCATCCTTTACATCGTTACCATCGAGGATGACTGAGCCATTGGCCTTTAAGGTGTCAATATCATAGTTGAGCTTGTAGCCGCCCTCAACCGATGTGTCCTGTGTATAGTTGGCATTTCCGTCACTGTCATACTGGGCGATGAAGTACAGTGATCCCGGACTTCCAAGATCCTCGAGTACCTTGTTAGGGTCGTCAACACCCGGAATCTCTACAGTGATACGGTCATCCCCGCTCTTGTATACAGAGTACTCTGTTGTGTAGCTCTCTGCACGCTCCTCGAGCTTTGCGATAGTATCATTTACATCCTTGTCTGAAGGATTCTTGTCCTTGATATGGTAGGTGATTGAAACACCACCTGAGAGGTCGAGACCAAGCTTGATATTCTGATAATCCTTATCCTTGGTGCTCTCACCATTAGCAGTTGCCTCCTGCTTTTGCTTTGTGTCGGTGATTACTGCAGTGGAATACCAGCCCAGCAAGCCGATACAAATGACTGCCACAAGGATAATCACCCAACTCTTTCCTTTTTTCATTTTCTTATACCTTCCTGTCATTTTGCTACCATCCATATAGGTATACAGATGGCAAATATATTCGCACACGGGTCACAAATACCGCTATCCGTTTCCCGTGACAAATTCAAATTATTGTGCATCATCTGCCATATCAGCCTCTGCTGCCTTAATCATGATAGCGCACTCTATACGCTTCTTCTGCAGCTCGCAGCCTAAATCATAGGCATCAGTGATTGTGCCGTGGAAGTTGTATGAGTTGGCGGCACAGCCACCGCTGCAATAGAATCTGGCAAAACAGTTGCGACATTTTTCCTTGGCATAAACATTACAGCACTTAAACTCATCCTGGATGTCAGTGGCCTTGATGCCATCCCAGACATTACCCATAAGGAAGTCCTCATTGCCCACAAACTGGTGGCATGGATATAAATCTCCCCATGGAGTCACTGCCAGGTACTCAGTTCCTGAGCCACAACCGGAAAGACGCTTATATACACAAGGTCCTCCCTCTAAATCTATCATAAAATGGAAGAAATTGAAGCCGTTTCCTGCCTTGTTTCTCTTTACCATCTCTGCTGCAAGTCTGTCGTACTCATCAAAGAGCACAGGTAAATCAGATTCCTTAAGTGCATACTCATCTGTAGGCTGTGCCACCACAGGCTCAACCGAAATCTGTTTGAAGCCTAAATCAGCCAGATGAAGCACATCCTTTGAAAAATCAGTATTGAAATGTGTGTATGTACCTCTCACATAGTACTTGTCCTGATGTCTGCTCTCCGCAAACTTCTGGAATTTCGGAACAATAAGGTCATAACTGCCGGCACCCTTTCTGAAAGGTCTCATGCGGTCATGAACCTCCTTGCGTCCGTCGATACTAAGAACTACATTGTCCATCTCTTTGTTGGCGAACTCCATAATCTCGTCATTTAAGAGCACACCGTTTGTAGTGAGTGTGAACCTGAAATGCTTGTCATGAAGCTTCTCCTGCTCTCTTCCATATGCCACAAGCTGCTTCACCACATCCCAGTTCATAAGAGGCTCTCCTCCAAAGAAGTCTACCTCTAAGTTTCTCCTGCTGCCTGAATTGGCAATCAGGAAATCAAGTGCCTGTTTTCCTGTCTCGTAGCTCATGAGAGCTCGTCTGCCGTGATACTCGCCCTCCTCTGCAAAACAATATCTGCAGGCAAGGTTGCAGTCGTGCGCGATGTGAAGGCAAAGTGCCTTTACAACTGTCTGGCGCTTCTTGAAATCTATGATACGCTCTTTGTATGTATCTTCTGTGAAGAGCTCTTCATTATCCTTAAGCTCATTTACTTCCTGTATTGCTTCTTCTATCTCCGTCTGTGGATACCTGTCCACAAGCTTTTCAATAATCTCCTTAGCTGAGTTGTCCTCAAACAGCTCAATAACGTCATATGTGACATCATCCACCACATGGATTGCGCCACTGTTGACATCTAAGACAATATTATAGCCGTTGTTCTTGTACTGATGAACCACTACAATATTCCTCTCTTTCTATACACATTTTAAAATTACACTGCGAAAAGAGTGTGCACCTATCAGCGCACACTCTTTAAATCCGCTTCACCTATGACTATTTGTACTGCTCACAAGTCTGGTTTCCAACTGTACAAGATGTCTTGCAAGCTGACTGGCATGATGTCTGGCACTCGCCACATCCGCCCTTTTTAACAGTGTTCTGTAATTTTCTTGTATTTAATGTCTTTACGTGTTTCATTTTTATCTCCTTTTCATTTAACGATGTCTCATTGACACATCATATTTGCTTTCAACATTATATCACAGCATTATCAATATGAAAAGTCCTTTTTTAGCGAAAAACAAGCGCTGAAAACATTACCAGAAGGAGTATTATCAAAAGCTCGAATATATTTTTTGATTCACCTATATCTATGACCACTGTTGCTATCACATACGTTATCCAGTATGCTACGACCGTCACCCTGATAAAACGTCTGCGGTGAAAGCAGCATTTGAGCAAAAATCCGCACACAAGCCCCACCACTATATTGACCGCCATTGAGAGTGCAAAGCTTATCCACTCCGCCATGTCGACAAAGCACTGTACTATGGAAAGTATGATAAGGCACAAAAGCGCCGTAAGATGCATGATACATATTGTTATCACAGGACCTTTGATTTTTCTCCACATAAAAACGCCCTCCACACATCATATATATGTGCAAAGGGCAGTAATTATTCATGTATGAAATTCATTCGTGATTACAGCTCACAGTTATTAACTGTTCTAGGGAATGGGATAACGTCACGGATATTGCCCATGCCGGTAAGATACATTACGCATCTCTCAAAGCCCAGTCCAAAGCCTGCGTGTCTTGCAGAGCCGTATTTTCTTAAGTCAAGGTAGAACTTGTAGTCATCCTCTGAAAGTCCAAGCTCATTTATTCTGGCAAGAAGCTTGTCGTAGTCATCCTCTCTCTGACTTCCACCGATGATTTCTCCGATTCCCGGCACGAGACAGTCAACTGCTGCAACGGTCTTTCCGTCGTCATTCAGCTTCATGTAGAAGGCCTTTATCTCCTTCGGATAATCTGTGACAAATACAGGGCGCTTATAAATCTGCTCTGTAAGGTATCTCTCATGCTCTGTCTGTAAATCACAGCCCCATGATACCTTGTAATCAAACTTGTCATTGTGTTTTGAAAGGATGTCGATAGCCTCTGTGTATGTCACACGGGCAAAATCATTTTCAACAACATTTCTTAATCTGTCAAGGAGTCCCTTATCCACGAAATTGTTGAAAAATGCCATCTCCTCAGGTGCATTTTCAAGCACATAGTTGATAACATACTTGAGCATGCTCTCTGCAAGCATCATATCATCCTCAAGGTCTGCAAAAGCAATCTCAGGCTCAATCATCCAGAACTCTGCCGCATGACGTGTGGTGTTTGAATTCTCCGCACGGAAGGTAGGTCCGAAGGTGTAGATATTCTTGAATGCCATAGCATATGTCTCGCCGTTTAACTGTCCTGAAACAGTAAGGTTGGTAGGCTTATTAAAGAAATCCTTTGAGAAATCCACCTTTCCATCCTCTGTCATAGGGAGATTGTTCAAATCAAGTGTGGTCACCTGGAACATCTCTCCTGCACCCTCACAGTCACTTCCTGTGATAAGCGGTGTGTGCACGTACACAAAATCCCTCTCCTGGAAGAATTTGTGAATAGCATATGCGCAGAGTGAGCGCACTCTGAAAACCGCCTCAAATGTATTGGTACGAGGTCTTAAGTGTGAGATTGTACGAAGATACTCAAATGTATGTCTCTTCTTCTGCAGAGGATAATCCGGTGTGGATGCACCCTCAACAGTCACGTAAGCGGCCTGAATCTCAAATGGCTGCTTTGCATCCGGAGTAAGCACAAGTGTACCTCTTACGATAATTGCAGCTCCGACATTGATCTTGCCAACCTCATCATAGTTGTCTAAGCCATTTCCGTATACAACCTGGATTGGCTCAAAAAATGTACCGTCGTTTACCACGATAAATCCAAAATTCTTTGAATTACGATTGCTTCTGACCCATCCTCCGATAGTCACCTCTTTGTCAGCGAATTTGTCCTTGTTGCGGAAAATCTCGCGTATGTTTGTAAGTTCCATTATCTAATCCTCCATTTAAGCTGCCTGCGCATCACCACAGACAGCATATTTATCGTTATTATTCGGCATCCGCGCTGCCACTTGAAGTATCCGGCGCTGCACTGCCATCCTCAAATGTCACATTTGCTTTCTCTGTGACTGTATCGATAGCCTTGTTTACAAGGTACTGGTTCTTAAGGTATGTCTTTCCCTCATCCTTGTGTCCGCTTCCAAAATACTTGTATACCTCAGAAGCCTTACTGAACTGACCATTGCTGGCTGATACGATGTAATCCACATAGCTGTTGAAGGCATCATCATCCATCTTGATATTTTCCTTCTCAGCGATAAGCCCAAAGATGAACTCTGTCTTTATCTGGTCTGTCAGATTCTCCTTCCACTTCTCTGTGGCCTGATCCACTGTCATGTTGTAGTTGGACTTTAAATATTTCTTAAGTGTCTGTCCATCCTTGACATTTTCTTTGGTAAAGGAAGCAATATACTCATTGAGTCTGGCCTGTAGATACTCATCAGGAATCTCGACTGTGCTGTTTTCAATCATGTAGCTCTTTATCTTGTCCACCTCAGCGCTGTAGAGCTGCTGCTTCAAATCTTTCTCAATCTGTGTGGTAAGCTGGGCATTAGTTGTCACCCCGGCCTTTCCAAACACTGTGTTGACCTGCTCGTCTGTCATATCAGCAAGTGCAACAGGATCTGCTGAGTAAATGCCCTTTACTGTATACTCAAATGTAACTGTCTGTCCGTTTAAGTCGTCATTGCCATAATCCTCAGGGAATGTCACGTCACCCTTAACCTTGTCACCCACCTTGGCTCCGATTATAGGCTTTGTAAATCCATCAATAAAGGATGAACCGCCGACCTGACTGTTATTTGTCACATCAAGCATCACATCTGTAGCAGAACCACCATCAAATGCTTTGCCATCCTTATATCCTGTGTAATCAACCTTGACATAATCGCCATCTGCAACTGTATCACGATCAGTAACCTGCTTGTACGCATCTGCACCATATGACTGAAGCACATTGGTCAGATATGTCTGCTTTGCTGTATCGTTTATCTCATAATCGTTTGAGACTGTAATTGCAACACCTGAATAGTCTGCAAGCTTTGTAACCTGCTTTGCGTAGTCTATGTCAAACTGTCCGCTTCGCATCGTCTCGCTGCCGGCCTGGGTGCCTGCCTCTGTTGCGCTCTTTGAGCCACCCTTTTTGCTCTTGTTGCTTATCACAACAGCAAGCGCAATAATTACCACGATAAGTGCAATCACAATCACTGCTATGACTGCCTTCTTACCTGTATTCTTCTTCTCACTCATTGGAATCCTCCTGAAATCTGTAAGTTACATTATTTATATGTACAATGCCCTGCCACGGCAAAAACGCATTCGCAAAACACTATACCTATCTACAATATCACATATCAGGTTAAATTACAACGAGTGAAATTTTCTTTATCTTTGCAAACACCGGAGGAGTATGCATCCTAAGCCCTACTGTCACCCTGGCATTCTTTTGCAGCCTTACCGGCTTAAGCAGATGTGTCACAAACCTGACATCAGCCGGGAAAATGTCGCTTGTATATGTATGAACGCCGCTTTCATCCTCCACATCCATAAACAGCTCGACCTCGACACCTGTTGTATTGGTTCCTCTATAGTCAACCGCTGCTATATACTCACCGGTATATTCAATATCCACTGTCTGGCTTATCGAATAGTCAAAATTGGCATCCGAAGAGATAAACACTCCATCCTTCCCCAGTGTATACTGTCTTTCTTCGAGACTTGTCTCAATCTGCCAATTATTAAATCCATCCTTAAATTCAGGATTTGAGATTAGATTTCCATGAATCATAAGAAGCTTCATGAAATCCTCCACCTCCGGTGTTTCTTCATACTCATAAAGTGATTCAATATACTTATCAAGCTCTTTAATCGGAGGATTTTTCGGATCAAAGTCCCTGATTGCATCCCAGCCCGGCAAAGCCCTGCCATGCTCGTCAAACATACCCATATTCTCAAACCAGGTTCCCATGCCTTTACCAGGCACACCGACAGGCTCCCAGTAGTATACACCGGTCTTTCCGGTATCCTTTGACACCTCTGCTGCTATCTGCATGATTATTTCAAGAGACTTCTTCTGCTCTGCGCTGCCTGCATCAAGGCCTGCAGTCTCCATGAGTTCCTTCGAGATATGCTCTCCCTTGCAATGCCTCCACGGATGAGCTGTCTCCACAATATAAACCGGCAGATTATATAATTTTATGAGCCTGCTCATAGTATCCTTCAAATCCATGAAGGTACCATGCCAGAACGAATAAAAGGAAAGGCCAATCGCGTCAATCGGCAGCATGCCCGCATTAAACATAGAATCAAGCCAAGGCATAATACAGTTATATCTGCCTCCCTGATCCAGATGAATCATGACCTTTGTCTCCGGGAGCAGCTCCCTGACAGCTCTGATTCCCTCATTTACAAGCGCAGCCAGCTGCCTGTACTGTGGCACTGCACCATCCGGAAACAGCATACCACTCCTTATTTCATTGCCAATCTGAACCATATCCGGCGCACAATCCATGATTTTTAATCTGTATAGCACATCATATGTGTACTTGTGCACTACCTCCTTCAGCTCATCAAAGCTTAAATTCTTCCACGCATCAGGCTTATTCTGCTGTCTAGGATCTGCCCAGTAATCCGAATAATGAAAATCCAGCAGAAAATGCATTTTGTATTTTTTAATGATATGAGCCATCTCGAGAACATATGTAAGACTGCAATACCCCTTAGACTCCGGCACCTTATCAGGCTCATTCCATATGCGCAGACGGACTGAATTTACATTATTCAGCTTTAAAAAATCAAATACCCTGCACACATGACCTTCCCTATCCATTATTTGTATATTATTGTCAACCATCATAGGAACGGATGAAATATCCACTCCCTTTAAGAAATTGCTATCCTTTTTCTGCTTGTGCTGCTGCTTAAGCTGATACATCTTTGTGTCAGCACTTACGAGATAATCGTCAAAGCTCTTACCACTGCCCGGCTTCGTATATATGATGCCGTGACTGATAAACAGGCTGTGCTGCTCCATGATATCATACACGCGCTTTATATACTTCTCAGCAGTGTCATGCCTGTCCCCGGGGATAAACACGATAAATTCATCTCCACCGAATCTATATACCATACTTCCTTCAGGCTTTTGCTCATCAAGCACCCTCGCCACAGTCTTTAAAAGCTCGTCACCGTACTGGTGTCCGTATGTATCATTTATGTCCTTGAAATCATCCACATCGAGAAATACTATGGTGCAACCGACATTTTGGTCTTCAAGCTCAGCAAACATAGGAATGACCATCTCATTGCATGCCACACGATTGTATAGGCCTGTGAGCGCATCATGGTTGTAGAGATTCTTAAGCTCATTATTTGTATTCTCAAGTACCTTTTGCTTAAAAAGATTCTCAAGCTTCTTGAGCAAGGCCGACTGTATATCAAACTGCTCAGGATGGTCGTACAAAAACTCAGGATTCCTGAGTATTACATAGCCCACTATCTCGTCCCTGAAATGCAGCGAGTAATACATATAGCAGGTGTTTTTATTTACACTCTGCATGTACTGCATAAGGTCATTTACACTCTTAAACTCAAGCTTTCCATTGTCCTTGTCATCCGCATAGAGTACAACCTCGTCGTCAATATCATAGCCATGCTTCCTAAAGTGTGCATTGTTCCTTGCAGCTGCCAGATCAGAAACACCGACCACATACACTCCGTCACACTTCATGCTCTGTATATAGTCAGAGTATCTCTCAAACAAATCATAGTATTCATTGCACTCCTCGAGCTCTTTCTGGAGGATCATTACTGCATCCTCCTCCTGCTCTTTTGCAACGGAGCCTTTGATAATATTCTTTATGTAATTACGATAATCCACTCTGCCGGTATTAGGGCATCCGCAGCTCTCAGCCGGGATAAACTCAGAATCAAGGTATTTATCAGAAGCATCGCCCGTGCCATTCCAAAGCGCCTTAAATATCTCAAGAACTTTTCTGCCTATATTGCCCCTGTTGTGCTCCACTGTTGTAATCTGTGGGTTAAAGTACGCAGCCTTATCCAGATTGTCAAAGCCTGTGACCTTAAAATCCTGTGGTACCTTGTATCCGAGAACCTCTGCTGTCGCACACAGTCCTGCTGCTATATTGTCATTTGCACATAAAAACACATCCGGTAACGGTTTTTTGCTCTCGTGCCAATCACTCATATACCTGACGCCTGTCTGATAATCAAAATCACCAAACATGTACATATCAGCTGTAAGTGGTATGCCATAATCACTTAAAGCCTCCTTGAAGGCCTCAAAACGCATTCTGTTCTCATAATGATACGGCGGACCACCTGCAAACACAAAGCTTTTGCAGCCATGCGCATAGTACATATGATCCATTACCTTGCGAAACAGCCTCTTATTATCGTTGCCTACATAGTAAAACCCATCAACCTTATACCCGATACTCACTACCGGCACATTTACCGACTGAAGCTTTCTGACCATATACTGTATCTCATCCAGGTTGGTCGTATTGGTGCAGTCAAATACCACTCCGTCGAAGCTGTTTAAATCAGGCAAATCGTTCAGCGCATACTCGCCTTTGTTAAACTTTGAATCCTGACTCCAGGTTCCGTTGGTGTTGTAAAAATACAGGCACACATCCAGTCCCAGCTCTTTAGAGCCTTCCATGATACCCTCAACCCACGAATATATTACATATCTTCTCCAGCCATCAGCCAGAAGAGCAATTTTCTTCATTAATAAATACCCCTTTGCGTCTTCTAAAGAGTTTTTCCAAGATATAGTTCTATTATATTACGGTTTTACCTATTCTTGCAATAAAGATTGATTTTTTTTAGCATATTTGATAAAATTAATTTAAATAAGCAAATTTTTAGGAGGGATACGTTTTGAATCCAGCATTAATCGTACTTATTGTTATCGCAGTAGTGCTTGTGGTAGCATTTATAGTATTAACAATCCTCGGTAAAAAAGCACAAAAAAGAAAGGAAGAGCAGGACGAGCAGATAGCTGCAGCATCACAGACTGTCAATATGCTAATCATCGACAAAAAGCGTATGAAGCTAAAGGATGCCGGTCTCCCACAGCAGATTATTGAGCAGACACCAAAGCTTATGCGCCGCTCAAAGCTGCCTGTAGTCAAGGCCAAGGTCGGACCAAGAGTCATGACTCTTATCGCAGACGAGCAGATCTTTGATGAGATTCCTTTAAAGAAAGAGGTTAAGGCTTCTGTCAGCGGTATCTACATCACAGCTGTCCGCGGTATCAGAGGACCTCTTGAGAAGCCTAAGAAGAAAAAAGGCTTCCGTGCAAGAATGGCAGAAAACTACAGCAAGGCCAACGAACAGCTCAAGGCTGAGGAGGCTGCAAAGGCTGAAAGAAAAGCTGCTAAAGCGGCTGCCAAAAAGGCCAAGCAGAAATAATATCATGATTTAATTTTCATGTACATAAACAGAGCATGTGGGATGGCTTTCATCCTCACATGCTCTGTTTTTTATATGCTCTATCCATATATGCTTTATATATTTTTTACCCCATAGGCTTGGCAGACTTTTATGCAATTTTGACTGCTGCTCCTTTTTTCTTCACAGCTATATTGATGTGACAGTCGCCTACAAATTCATAGTTGACATCAAGTGCATACTTTACCTCTGCCCTTATCTCGTCCTCAGTCTCCTTTACCTCTATGCTTGTGGCATCAATACCTATCTGGATACTTCCAAACGGTGTATAATAATATGTCAGGTTTTTCTTTCCCTTCTCAAATATCATATGTACACTCATAGGTCCCTTGCGGGTGAACTCAAGATAATTGTCATTGAATTTAAGCATATTTTTGAGTGTCTGGGTCTCACCCTCCATTATCTCCTCAAAAAGCACATAGTGCTTGTTATTTCTTATATAATACTCTCCTGGGGCAATCACCTCTACCGCATCCGACTGCTGGTCCGGTGCGAGCTGTAAGCCCTTTAATGATACTACTACATCCTTTGTCATTTCTTTCTCCTTATCCTCTTGCATATCTAAATTAATTCACGCTTAAATAATTTCTCATCACATATTTTCTTTTAATATATTTTTTCAGCATGAATATACTAACTGTTTTATCTGAAAATATCAAGGATTTTTAGTTTTATTTCATATTTTCCACTGTCAAATATGCTCTCATACTCGTCCGGAGTGAGTACCTCCTTAAGATTTTCCTTTGCTTCGTCCTCCACCACCTCGTACACACTGCCCCTAAAGCACATGTTTGGATACAGCACGCACCACCAGTTATGACCGGCTCCCTCGCCCAGTGTTATTTCAAGCGCCTCGTAATTTCCCTCAGGAAATGTATAGTCCCCATACGTCTTTTCCGGGAAATCGGTGTGTGTAAGCTCTGCCGATGCGCCATATGTAAAACCGTTTGCTGCAAGCGTCTCCTTTGATACCGCTATTATTTCGTCCATATGGTCATTTACGGTGGCTCTGGTTTCTTCGATATTTTCGCACTCCAGCAGATATGGCTCTATGTAAGCCCCTACTGCATCGCGCACCTGCTTTTTCACATTCTGGTCTGCTTCGCTGTCGCTGTTTGCCAGCACGTGGAAACGCAGGATTTTGCCGGCGATGGATTTTTGCATGTCGGCTGTACACGCTATACTATTGGTGTTTGCGGCAGGTGTATGATTTTTTGCAGCTATCGCTGCCGTAAGGGATATTATTGCTATGGTTGTTATTATTATTTTCTTTCTCATGTAAACAAGTATTGCCTTATTTGACGAGCTTATTCATCCTTTTTGAAAATTTTACCGGGTTTCATGAATTTCATTCGTATAGTCATCCAGCAAGGTGCCAAGTGTAATTATCGGTTCTCCATCCTCATGATTCTCCTTATTTATTTTCTGCTCATAATAATCACCCATGTTATCAAAGATATCATTTATATCATCTGCTATGCACACATATGTGTTTCTCGGAAATTTTTTTGATGTCTTGCAATATTCCATGAAATCTGAATAAGCAGCTTTATCTTTTCTAAGTGTTTTTCCTATTAAAATCACCTTCAAATGATTGGTATCGGCTTTTTGTGACAGCCGATCCTCGAAGCTGTCCACTGCTGTTTTGATATCATCTGCATATTCCGGTTCGTATGATTTGTCCATGTTATAGTAGAACTCTATATATCCGCTATTTTCATTTGCCGAAACATCTCTGTGGCTAACATATGCTTTGTTATCAGTTACTTCTTTATCGGTTATTTCGTCAGTATCTACATCTACAATATCGACCGCCGCAAGTGTCGGAAAACAGCGCTCCTCAAGTTCCACTGCACTGCAGCCGGTGAGCATGAGACCTATCGTCAGCACTACTATGACCGGTATCGCTATGCACAATAAAAATCCAAGATATTTTTTCACGATTTCATCTCCACTTTCAAGAATATATGCTAAGGTCACTGTGACTGCTATGACAAAAATGATGCACCAGCTTCTCATAGTGCTCTTTTCCTTGTCATGACTTTTCTGTCTGTCAGAACCAAATTGCTTATTGCTACAGGAATGCTGGTTTTTATTAAATGTAAATATAATTTTTCTCGTATTTTCAGCAAAATTCTCACATCTTAAAACCGCATAATAAAGGCTCATATTGAGTACTGAAAACAGCGTGAAAAACCACACCGACAGCATCAGTGCATCTGCCCTCTTGAAGAAGCTGCCTTTTATCTGCACATCACTCATCAGTACAACAGCCGGAAACTCTATTTCCGACAGTGAATATTTTCCGAAGTTTCCAAGCAATACTGCATACAATAAAAAAAGAATGCCTGCATATGTGAATATTGCTTTACTCACACTCCCTCGTATCTGTGAGGCAGTGCGTGCCCTTACAAACAGTATATTGAACACGGAAATGGATGCTGCAAACGCATAGTATGCGCCCGCAAATATATCCGCTATGCCAAAGTCCACACCGACTCTGTCCTTAATCATCAGATAGTCAAATCTCACATCCGATATCGCAAACAAAAGCATAGCAGCAAGCGGTATCAGCACAAAGAAAAATACTACCTCGTATACCCTGGCCCGGCACTCCACTCCGCCACTTAGCGCATAAGCGCACACTGCCATTATCACAAGAAGTACAGCTGTAAATGACTCATCCGGTATAAGGCTGTCACGTATCAGCTTTACAAATATCCATGCAAGAAATGCGGCCTGTGACAGCTCATATATCGCAATAATTAAATCATAAATTAACATTTTCGCATATTTTGTTTTATCAATGCTTCTGTCATATATCGTTTTCCTGCGTTCACGTACCTCGCTTACTATCCACATGAATAGCCATGCCATGAAAACTCCGAGTGCGATTGAGATAAAAGCATACTTTCCAAGCTTTGCCAGATTGTTTGGAAGCACCAGTGTGCCGACTCCAAGCAGATTAAAGACGTATAGCCTGTATAGCTGGCGTGGCGATATGCTTTCGTTTTGTGCAAATGTGTAGCTTGTGCTCATATTTTTAGTCATCCTTATTTCCTTTCAGCTTTCTGCACTCCTTTTCTCTTGCAAATACAGGCCGCCTCCATAGTCTGCGAAGCGGAAATCGTATGATACTGTCCTTTTCATCCTCGCCGCCTGTCATCTCGCTGCCCACAAATGGCATCATGTATGGGTAACCACAGCTTTTGAGCTTTGCGAGATGCAAAAGTATCACCATCAGACTTATTAAAAATCCAAAATATCCAAGCCATGCCGACATCATTATTACAGCGAATTTGAGTATCCTAAATGAAAATGCAAACTCCTCACTCGGTATGGCAAACGAACAGAGTGCGGTGAATGCAACAAGAATGACCACTATAGGGCTTACTAAATTTGCATCCACTGCTGCCTGTCCGATTATGAGGCCTCCGACTATGCCTATCGTGTTTCCCATTGCTCCGGGAAGTCTTATGCCGGCTTCACGAAGCAGCTCAAAGGACAGCTCCATCATTAGTACCTCTATGAGCTGCGGAAACGGGCAGCCGAGTCTGGCTTCATAAAACGCCAGTATGAGAGGTGTCGGCAGTATCTGTGTATGAAAATTTGTGACCGCCAGATAAAGCCCCGGCAATGTAAATGACATGAAGGCAGCCACGTACCTTATCAGCCTGGCAAAACTTGCCGCTATCGTTCTGTTATAGTAATCATCTGCGGTTTTTAAAAAATTGTTCATGGTGGTTGGCAATATTATCGCTATCGGTGAATTATCGCACAGCACCACCACCCGCCCTTCTAGGAGCGCATTTACCGCCACATCCGGCCGCTTTGTTGTCTGAAGCTGTGGAAACGGCGAATACCATTTCACCTCAGCAAACTGTTCAATGACTCCCGAATCACCCACATGGTCTATTACATAGCTGTCCAGATTCCTTTCCACATCCTCTACAAGCCCCGGTTTTACGAGGTCTCTCACATATAGTATGTCCACATTGCTGTGTCCTCGAAGTCCCTTTTTCAGCTCTTTACACTTTAAGCGTGTGCTCCTTAACCTGCGCCTGATAAGTGCTGTATTTATCTTTATGGAATCAGCAAAACCCTCATTGGAGCCTCTTATGACCTTTTCCGAATCAATCTCCTGAATTGACATGGCAGGATATCCCTTATCAGGAAGCTTGAAAGCATCCGGATAACCATCCACAAAAAAAATCACGTCTCCTGTCAGCATCATCTGGGCCGCCTCATTAACCGTGTGCAGATGTGCAAATTCAGATAGAGCTGCCTGATTTTTGTCAAGTACTTCCTTAACCTGATCCCGTTCTATCCCCTCAAGGTATGAGGTAAATCGTCCAAATGCACTGTTATTGATACAGGAGCCTGCACATGTCACCTCAATATAAGCAACAAAACACTTTATTGAGGCATCACGCCCCAGATACATCTCCTGCATCTTGATATCTGAGCAATCAGAATATATCTGCCTGAAGCTTTTTATGTTCTCATCTATGTTTGTGGTCATCTTTAACTCTCCTATATACCCAATAAATCCCGTCAGATTTAAAATCCCTGATATAGTATGACCATACATTCCTACAAATATCCCTGATTACTTATTTTTTGCTATTATCTAAGCTACTAACTAAGCCACTAAAAAAGGCCACCGTTCACACATCAGTGCGACCGGCAGCCCTTGGTTTGTTATATTATTTTGTATTTTATTATCTTTGTCTGCTATAATCTTGTTTTATTTCTGTTTTATTTCTTCTCTTCATCCTGCTTTTGTATCACAGCCTTCACAGCAACCGCCTGGTTAGCCACATGCGTATGCATTTCTGTAGTCACAAGCTCCATATTTCTTGCCTCAAGCGCCCTGTAGATGGCATCATGCTCCTTCACAAGCATCGGATAATTCTTTGGGTCCTTCAAATATTCCACTCTGTAGCGATACATCTGCTCGCGGATATTGTTCATCATAGATACAAGCTTCGCATTGTTGGTCGCCTCATAGATAGCATCGTGAAACTTCACATCCTCCTCAGCTATCTTTTTCACATCTCCCGAGTCCATGCTCCTCTTGAACTCGTCCTTTATGGTTTTTAGATTCGCAAGCTCATCATCACTGATTTTCTTACAGGCTATTTTGGCTGCAAGCTCATCGAGAGCCTCTCTCACTTCAAGCACATCCTCCATATCCTTGAGAGTCATCTTGGCAACCTCTGCGCCCTTTCTCGGCATTGTGACTGCAAGCCCCTCCTGCTCAAGCATTCTGATTGCTTCACGTATAGGTGTACGGCTGACTCCAAGCTTTGACGCAAGCTGCAACTCCATAAGTCTCTCTCCCGGCTTGAGCTCACCCTTTAAAATTGCCTCACGAAGTGTATTAAACACCACATCACGCAGTGGCAGATATGCATCCATATTTAAAGTTAAATTATCAGTCATCAAACTTCTCCTATCTCTTGTATTATCATTCTCACATATAAGAAAAAAGCAACTATAAAGCACCCGCTGTGCTATCCGGATATCACGTTATTTGCGATTATTGTATACAGATGTCAGATACACCTGTCTGGCAAGATGTGAGCTTCTCATGGCTTTGTACGCTTTCTTTGCAGTATCTTCATCGTCAAACAGACCAAAAACCGTCGGACCACTACCGCTCATCATGGCTCCTACCGCGCCATTTGAAAGCATATGCTTCTTTATCTCATCTATCACCGGATAATTTGGTATGGTCACAGTCTCTAAGACATTTCCCATATGCGCTGCGATATCATGCAGATTCTTAGCCTTTATATCATCTATCAGGCGGTCTATATCCGGATGAATAGTCGTATCATCAAGCTTCAGATTCTGATACACAAACTTTGTGGATACCGAGATTGACGGCTTTGCAATAAGCACCGGACACTTTACCATTGGAGGAAGAGGACTAAGCGCCTCTCCTATGCCCTCGGCCAGCGCCGTACCTCTCATAATACAGTATGGTACATCCGCACCTATCTGCACACCTCTTTCCATAAGCTGTCTCTTTGTCAGTCCCAGTGAAAAAAGCCTGTTTACACCTATAAGCATGGCTGCCGCATCAGTACTGCCCCCCGCCATCCCTGCTGCAACAGGAATACGCTTGTCCAGCTTCACTGATACACCGTCAGTTATAGAAAACTCATCCATCAGAAGCTTTGCAGCCTTATATATGAGATTGTTCTCGTTTACAGGGAGAAAAGACAGATTGGTCTGTATCTGTATGCCGGGCTCCTGTGTCCTTTTGATATCGAGCCTGTCATACAGCTGAATGGTCTGCATAATCATGCGGACCTCATGATATCCGTCCTCTCTGCGCCTCACCACATCCAGCCCCAGGTTAATCTTGGCTAATGCTTTTAATGAAATATCGTTATTACTACCCATATTGTATTACCTCTGTTTTTTGTATACAATAATTATAACACACCCTGCCAAAAAGAGCAAATTTAAATATTCTCATTTAATTGTTAATTTTTACATCTCATCAGTCAAATTAACCTAAAAAGGGACTGCACGTTGCGCGCAGTCCCTCTAATATATCATATTCTGTTTCTTATAGCCCTTGCCGTTATTTTTTCAATTTTCTTCCAAATATAAATGTCGAAAAATATATTACCGATGCAATAATCACTATCATCGGACCTGTTGCCACATTGGTGTAGTATGACACAGCAAGACCGACTATTCCTGAAAAAACTGAAAATAGCACTGAAAAGAAATGATACTCACGCATATTTTCCGAAATATTCCTTGATGAAGCCGCTGGTAATATAAGCAGAGCATTTATTATAAGTATACCTATCCACTTGATGGATAGCATAACTATGAGTGCTACAAGCACCGCAAACAGATTATCCAGAAGACGCACATGGATGCCCTTGCTTTTTGCCACGCTTCTGTGTATGCAGATGGCGTTGAGCTTATTGAAGCAAAGCACCCAGAACACTATAGTGACCACAAAAATCACGATGAGATACACTATCTCCGTCTTTGTGATGCTTAGCACATCGCCCACCAGTATGCTTGAGTATTTGCTGAAATTGCCGCCTTTTGACAGTATTGCAAGACCTATAGCCACAGAGCACGATGAAAATACAGATATAATGGTATCTGTTGACGCTGTGTTCAGACTGCCAATCTTATTTAAAAGAAGCGCAAACACTATCGCAAATATCACCATGGCAAGCGAGGTGTCTGCCATGCCGCATACCACTCCGACAGCGATTCCGGTAAGTGCTGAATGTCCGAGTGCATCTGAAAAGTATGCCATCTTTTTGTTTACAATCATTGTTCCCATTATGCCAAAAAGCGGTGTGATGATGAGCACAGCAATAAGGGCATTTCTCATGAAATCATATTGAAGCCAGGAGGTTATATTCATTTGTGCTCCTCCTCTCTCACCCAGGATTCCTCTCCTGTGTAAAAAATTCTCTCAAATTCCTTGCTCTCGAAGACTTCCTTCACAGTCCCCTGCTTTGCTACTGTCTTATCAAGCAGCACAACATGGTCTGCGTACTTTGCCACATAGTCCAGATCGTGCGATATAAGTATGATTGCAAGGTCATAGTGTGTCTTTAAATAATCCATGGTCTTATAGAAAAGCTCCATGCCGTTTTGGTCTATTCCGGACACCGGCTCATCCAACAGCAGCAGATTCGGCTCGTCCATGATTGCCATGGAAAGAAGCACTCTCTGCAGCTGTCCTCCCGAGAGGTTGCACACCTGCTTGTCGATGAGCTCCTCAGCCTCAAATACCTCGAGTGTCTCCCTTATCTTTGCCTCTATCTTTTTGCTCTTTGGCAGAAAAACAGGATAATTGTACTGATAGCTTGCTATGAGGTCATACACGCTGACCGGTGTATTTTTCTCGATATTGACAGACTGCGGCACATAGCCGATTTTAAGCTTAGCCATATGTCCGTCCTTAGTATCCTTGAACTCAATCGTACCGGTGTGAGGTATCTCGCCGAGTATCGCCTTTATGAGTGTAGATTTTCCGGCACCGTTTTGGCCTATTATGACATTGAAGGAGCCGCAATGTATGTGCATATTTACATCCTCAAGCACTGTCTGCTCTCCAAAGCTCACTCCAAGGTTATTTATTTTTATGCAATGAAAGCCACATGGCTGTATTATTTTCCGCATATTTTCTCCAATTTTATTTAGTAAATGCCTCTTTGATAAGCTCTATATTGTGCTCCATACCATAAAGATAGCTGTCCTTGTCGTACTCTCCTCCCCTGTTGAGAGGGTCGATATAAATCACATGCACATCTGTCTCACGCGATACGGTATCTCCCATGCTCTTTCCGTAGAGCTCCTCAGCGAGTATTACCGACACTCCGTCATCCTTTATGGCACCTATTACCTGCTTTATCTCACCTGCGCTGACTGAGCGCTCCTCGTCAAGGTCTAACAGATAGCATGCATTCATGGAAAAATCATCAGCTACATACGCATAGGCCTCATGGAATATGATGATATTCTGTCCATTGGTAAGACTCTTTAGGCTATTTATCTTTTCTTCAAGCACTGCAAGCTTTGCATCATATGCTTTTGCATTTGCATAATATTCATCAGCATGCTTTGCATCCTTTTCGGCAAGCCTGGATGCGATTGTCTGAACCATGGTGCGGTAACGCGGCACGCTCATCCATGCATGGGCATTCTCATCACCGTGGTCATGGTCATGCGCGCTATCTGATTCTGCGTCTGCTTCGTGGTCATGGTCGTGGTCACTGTCCGATTCTGTGTCTGCGTCGTGATCATGGTCGTGGTCACTGTCTGCATCATCCTCAGAAAGAAGTGCCACATCCTCACAGGCCTCAACCACATCAAGCTTCGGATACGCCTTTGCTACATCTGACATAAACGACTCTATACCGCCTCCGTTTATTACAAAAACATCGGCTGTGGATAAAAGCTTCATATCCTCCGGTGTTAGCTGAAAATCGTGCAGACAACCGGTCTGTGGCTCGCTTAGATTTTCAAGTCTAACGCCTTCCACTCCGTCTACTATATTTAAAGCTGCAATATACATTGGATAGAAGGATGTCACGACTGTAAGCATATCATCAGCTTCGTCAGTATTTTTTTCACTGTCCGAAGTATCTGACATTTCACCGGCAGCTCCTGTTTTACCTGCTGTGTGTTCATATGCCATTACCGCAAGCGTACACACTATCAATATACACAAAAACATAATGCCTACAAATTTGCATTTATTCTTCATATATTAAATATTCGCCTTTCTTTCTATAGCTTTATTTCTATCACTCTATTTCGACTTTATTTCTTTTTATGATTATTAACGCTTTTTTTGCTCTTGGCCTTATCTCTGCGTTCTTTAGTCTTTTTGGCAACCGGCTTTCCGGTCTTCTTCCAGCGCTCCTTTTTGTGCGGTTTTGATGCAGCGGCTCTTTTTGCCGCTGATTTTGCCTCGCGCTTTGCTTCTTCCTCCTGTTTCATGGCAAGAAGTGTCTCCTCGTCAAACACGAGTGAATCTATGAGATTCCAGATTTCGTCCCTGCCTTCCTTTGACATGGACGAAAACGGTATAACTACCGTGCCCGGCTTCACATGAAGCACATCCTTGATAGTCTTTATGTGTGCGGCAATCTGGCTTTTTTTCAATTTATCAGATTTGGTTGCAATGATAATCGGTGCAAAGCCCTGGTTTACCATCCAGTCATACATCATGATATCATTGTCCGATGGCTCATGCCTTATATCTATTAAAAGAAACACTGCCTGAAGCTTTTTGGAGGTGTGAAGATAGTTTTCTATCATCTGTCCCCATTTAGCTTTTATCTCGATATTGGCATTGGCATAGCCATAGCCCGGCAGATCGACCAGATACATGGCGTCATTGACGTTATAAAAATTGATGGTCTGTGTCTTGCCGGGCTGTGAAGAGATCCTGGCAAGTGACTTTCTGTTCATGAGTGCGTTGATCAGTGACGACTTGCCTACATTTGACTTGCCGGCGAATGCCACTTCATTATACTCATTGTCAGGGATTGTGCTTGTAATTCCGCAAACTGTCTCTAAATTAACACTTTTAATTACCATAATCTCTTCCTCATTCTTATTTTACAAATGCTATCTTCTCCACCTGTGAAAATCTCTCCACCGGCACGATTTCCATGCCGTCTGTTATTTCTTTTGAAATCTCCTCCAGGTCCTTTTCGTTATCCTTTGGAATACATACTGTTTTTATTCCGATTACTTTGGCCGCAAGCAGTTTTTCCTTGAGTCCTCCTATCGGAAGCACCCTGCCGCGCAGTGTTATCTCACCTGTCATGGCTACATCTGCCCTGACAGCTCTGTCTGTAATAGCCGAGAGCATGGCTGTCGCCATAGTGATGCCTGCGGATGGTCCGTCCTTTGGCACTGCGCCCTCCGGGATATGTATATGGATGTCATGCTTCGTATAAAACTCTACATCAATGCCATATTCTTCGCTTATTGAGCGCACATAGCTAAGTGCCGCCTGTGCCGACTCCTTCATCACGTCGCCTAGCTTACCGGTGAGCACGAGCTCACCCTTGCCCGGCAGCACATTCACCTCAACCTCGAGTGTGACTCCGCCCACGCTGGTCCATGCGAGTCCTCTTACGATTCCCACCTCAGCGTGATCATTTTTCTTCTCCGGACTGTACTTCGGATTGCCCAGATACGTCTTAAGATTGGTCTTTGTAACCTTTACAGCAGCTTCGCTGTCCTTGAAGATTTCCCTGGCAGCCTTGCGGCACAGCTTGCCGATAGTCCTCTCAAGGCTTCTGACTCCGGCCTCTCTGGTGTACAGCCTGATGATATCCTTTAAAGCACCATCTGTTATCGTAAGCTGTTCCTTTTTAATTCCGTTTTTGCTCTTTTGCTTCTCAATTAGGTGTTCCTTTGCTATGTGAAATTTCTCATTTTCAGTGTAGCTTGACACCTCAATAAGCTCCATCCTGTCAAGAAGCGGCTTTGGAATGCCTGAAACCTCATTTGCAGTTGCAATAAAAAGCACCTCCGACAAATCTACAGGCATCTCGATGTAATGATCCCTGAATCTGCAGTTCTGCTCACTGTCAAGCACCTCGAGAAGAGCGGCTGATGTGTCACCCTTGTAGTCACTTGACACCTTATCTATCTCATCCAACAGCATGAGAGGATTTGAAACGCCGGCCTGTCTTAAGCCATTTACTATACGGCCCGGCATAGCGCCGATATATGTCTTTCTGTGTCCACGGATTTCTGCCTCATCGCGCACGCCACCAAGAGAAATACGCACATATTTCTTCTCCAGTGCAGACGCAATTGAACGGGCTATGCTTGTCTTTCCTGTTCCCGGAGGACCTACAAGACAAATTATAGGACTCTCTCCCTTGCTTGTCAGATTTCTGACTGCCAGAAACTCAAGTATTCTCTCCTTGACATCCTTTAATCCGTAGTGATCATCATCGAGCACCTGTGCTGCATGGTCAAGATCCTTGTTATCCACAGACATCTTGTTCCACGGAAGCTCAAGTACAGTCTCTATATAGCCTCTCTCAACTGTGCTCTCTGATGAGCTGCTGCTCATATTTCTAAAGCGCTTTATCTCTTTTTTCGTCTTTTCCTTTACGTAGTCAGGCGCATCTAACTCAGATAGTTTTTTCTCATATTCATCAGCCTCCGAGTCAGCATTCTCGCCCAGCTCCTCACGTATCACACCAAGCTGTTCACGAAGCACATACTCCTTCTGATGCTTGTCCACACGAACCTTTACTTTTTTCTGAAGCTCATTCTTTATGGAAATAACCTCCACCTGGGAGAGAAGTAATGATACTATAACCTGATATCTGTCATTGATATCCTCTGCCTCAAGCACCTGCTGCTTAAGCTCATATGACACCGGCAGATTGTTGGTTACATAATCAATGAGCTTTTCAAGATCCTCATACTGATCTATCTGTCTGATAAGCTCCTTGCTGATTTTGCCGATGACTGCCGCATATCTGTGAAAAGCCTCTCTGACCCCGAGAAGCATGGCTTCCCTGAGATCCTCCGGCAGGCTGTCTGCATTACTATCACAATAACAGATTTCTGCCTCAAGGTACTTCTCATTACCGGTAAAGCCAAGCAATGCTGCCCGGCTTATTCCATCTACAAGTATTCTCACAACATCATTCTGTAATCTGACAACCTGCTTTATATCAGCAACAATACCCATCTGATAGAGGTCTTCCTGAGTCGGGTCCTCACTGTCCACATTCCTTTGTGTGACAAGATAAATCTTTTGATCCTGCTCCATAGCCTCCTCGACAGCACGAAGGGAGCGCTCTCTGCTGATGTCGAAATGGGCAATCATCCCCGGCAGAATAGTAAGCCCTCTCAGCGCTACTGCAGGCATATTCATAATCTGTTCTTCCACTTATATCTCCTATATTATTGCACAGCCATGCATAACAAACCGCTGTGCAATTTATATTATCCGATGCTGTATCTTTTGTAAAATACCGCCATGTACTTATGATGCCGCTTTTTCCTCGATATATGCCTCAGGCACGCAATCACCATCAAGCTTTAAGTTTTCCTCAACTGTATCCTTGTCGATTACGCACTTGCTGATGCTCTTGTCTGACGGTATACGATACATAAGGTCAAGCATAACAGCCTCCATGATGGCACGAAGACCTCTGGCTCCTGTCTTTCTCTCAAGTGCCTTGTCAGCGATAGCATTGACTGCATCGTCTGTGAACTCAAGACCTACTCCGTCAAGCTCAAAGAGCTTGGTGTACTGCTTGATAAGCGAGTTCTTAGGCTCCTTAAGTATACGGATAAGTGCATCCCTGTCGAGTGCCTCGAGAGAAACGGTAATAGGTACACGTCCGATAAACTCAGGAATCAATCCAAACTTTACAAAATCCTGTGGAAGTGCATGCTTAAATGCCTCTCCTACATTGAGCTCTGTCTTTGACTTTACGTCTGAATTGAAGCCTATAGATGATGTATCCATACGACTGTCGATAATTTTTTCCAGACCATCAAATGCTCCACCGCAGATAAAAAGTATATTAGTAGTATCAATAGGAATAAGCTCCTGCTGCGGATGCTTTCTTCCGCCCTGTGGCGGTACAGATGCCTCTGTGCCCTCAAGAATCTTTAAAAGAGCCTGCTGTACACCCTCGCCTGACACATCTCTGGTGATTGAGACATTCTCTGATTTCTTTGTAATTTTATCTATCTCATCTATATAAATGATACCATGCTCTGCACGCTCGATATCATAATCTGCCGCCTGAATAAGCTTTAATAGGATATTCTCCACGTCCTCACCTACGTATCCTGCCTCTGTAAGTGTTGTAGCATCAGCGATAGCAAATGGAACATTTATCACTCTGGCAAGTGTCTGCGCAAGAAGTGTCTTTCCTGAGCCTGTAGGTCCAAGCATGAGAATATTACTCTTCTGAAGCTCTACATCTGATGTATCACCTGCCAGTACTCTCTTATAGTGATTGTAAACAGCAACCGAAAGCACCTTCTTTGCCTGGTCCTGTCCTATTACATAATCGTCCAGAAACGCCTTAAGCTCCTCCGGAGTAACAAGATTTATATCATCCTTAGCGCTGCTTTTGTCCTCATGGCCCTCTACGCCTTCTTCCTCAAGAATCTCGGCACATATATCTATACACTCATCGCAGATAAAAGCTCCATTAGGTCCGGAAATCAAACGATTTACCTGGTCCTGTGTCTTACCGCAAAATGAGCAGCGAATCTTTCCGTCGTTTTTTCCTGCCATTATTAACTCCTTTTATTGCATGAGGGCATCCCATATGGGGTACCCTCTTAAATTCATCTAACTTCTGATTATCTGTTTGTTATTACACTGTCTATGAGACCATACTCTGCGGCTTCCTGTGCTGACATATAGTTGTCTCGCTCTGTATCAGCTGCAATTGTCTCGTATGACTTGCCTGTATTGGCTGCTAAAATTTCGTTTAATCTCTTCTTTGTCTTTAAAATATTTTCTGCAGCAATCTGAATCTCAGTAGCCTGACCCTTTGCACCGCCCGATGGCTGATGAATCATAATCTCTGCATTTGGAAGAGCATATCTCTTGCCCTTTGCACCGCCTGCAAGAAGGAAAGCTCCCATGCTGGCTGCAAGACCGATACAGATTGTTGAAACATCACACTTGATGTACTGCATAGTATCGTAAATAGCAAGTCCTGCTGTAACCATTCCACCCGGTGAATTGATGTAAAGGTGGATATCCTTATTCGGATCCTCGGACTCAAGGAATAAAAGCTGAGCAACAACAAGGCTGGCTGTTGTCTCATTTACTTCCTCTCCAAGGAAAATGATACGATCTTTTAATAATCTGGAGTAAATGTCGTAGTTGCGCTCTCCTCTGCTGGTCTGTTCAATGACATATGGTACTAAACTCATATAAAATACCTCCTTTATAAAATTTCAAAAGACCGGCTCAGAAAATAGGCTTCTGAGCCAGTCCATCAAATCTTGATTCAAAAATCTTATTCTTCTGTAGACTCTTCTGCATCAGCCTTTTTCTTTGCCTTTGCACGCTCTTTAACGTTGTCCATGATAAGATCTACAGCCTTTGTGATAGCAAGGTCTTTCTTCATAGACTCCTTCTCAGCATCTCCCATGTACTCTTTAAGCTTATCAGCCTCCATGCCGTATGCCTTAGCCATCTTCTCTACCTCAGCATCGATATCTGCATCAGTAACCTCGATGTTTTCCTCCTTGGCAATCTGCTCAAGTACAAGGCTGCTCTGGATACGTGTTGTAGCCTCAGGACGAACCTGATCCTTAAGCTGGTCAACTGTCATGCCTGAGAACTGTAAGTACTGCTCCATTGTAAGACCGCTCTGTGCGATTCTCTGAGCGAACTCCTCAACCATTGTCTCACACTGTGTCTCAATCATTGCCTCAGGAAGATCCATCTTTGACTTGTCGATAATCTTCTGGATAGCCTCATCCTCTTTAGTCTTCTTAGCTTCTGTCTCTTTCTTCTCTGTGAGGTTCTTTTTGATTTCCTCTTTGTACTCAGCTAATGTATCAACACCTGCTGCATCCTGTGCAAACTCATCATCAAGCTCTGGAAGCTCCTTAGCCTTGATCTCGTTGATCTTAACCTTGAATGTAGCCGGCTTTCCTGCAAGGTCTGCTGCCTGATACTTCTCAGGGAATGTTACATTGACCTCAACCTCATCGCCTGTGTTCTTTCCTACTAACTGATCCTCGAATGTATCGATGAATGTGTGTGAACCGATCTCTAATGGATGATTCTCACCCTTTCCACCCTCGAAAGCTACTCCGTCAACAAATCCCTCAAAGTCGATAACTGCTGTATCTCCCTCTGCTACAGGACGATCTGTAACTGTAACTGTTCTTGCATTTTTGTTTCTCTGGTTCTCAAGCTCAGCGTCAACCTCTTCATCAGAAACTGATGTGTCGATCTTTGTAACTGTAACGCCCATGTACTTACCAAGAGTAACCTCAGGTCTTACAGCAACCTCTGCTGTGTAGATGAAAGGCTGTCCCTTCTCAATCTGAGTAACCTCAACTGTTGGGCGTGAAACAATGTCAACACCGCTCTCGTCAACCGCACCTGCGTATGTCTGCTGCATAAGAATGTTTGCTGCATCCTCGTAGAACACACCTGCTCCATACATTTTCTCAATCATAGCTCTTGGCACTTTTCCTTTACGGAATCCAGGTACACTAATCTGTTTCTTCTGCTTCTGATATGCAGAATCCAATGCTTTCTCTAATTCCTCAGCTGCTACCTCAATAGTAAGCTTTGCCATATTATGCTCTAAATTCTCAACCTGTACACTCATGTCAATCGTTATCCTCCTTAAAAATATATATGAATGGTATGTACATCAAATGTAATGTGGGCATGCTTTTTAAACTGCTAAGCCCAGTCATTGGATGATTATAACACAACAAATCCACTATTTCCAGTGTTTTTTACATTAAATTTGCTTTTGTGTATAATTCCATAAATTGTCAGCAATACCAAAACATATTTTTGTCATTTTACGGCATAATATTTCCATACACATACAGCTTGTGTATAACGTTTTAAAAGGAGGTATTGCATTATGGCAGCATCAAGTAGTAAAAAGGCTTCTGTACCGGAGGCAAAAGAGGCTATGAGCCGTTTCAAGGAAGAGGTTGCTTCAGAGCTTGGAGTTCCTTTAAAAGAGGGCTACAACGGTGACCTTACTTCTAAGCAGGCCGGTTCAATCGGTGGCGAGATGGTCAAGCAGATGATCATGAAGCAGGAGCAGCAGATGAAATAAGCTCTGCAATAGCAGGCTTCAAATGTACGCTTCAAATGCAAGCATAAAAAGAGGCCGCGCACCATGGGGTTGGTGTGTGACCTCTTTTGTTATAATACTAATAATATGATTATTTGCTGAACGTTGTATTAGTATACCAGCCCCTGTCGAATATGCTCTACTGTGGCATCGTCTGTGAAGTATCTGACAAGCTCGAGTGCAAACGCAATAGCTGTTCCCATTCCACGACTTGTAATCACATTGCCATCCACAACTACAGGCTGTTCAAGCCACTGTGCACCGAGCAGCTTTTCCTCAAAACCCGGATGACAGGTAGCTTTTTTGCCCTCAAGTATATGATTCTCACCGAGCACGCTAGGCGCTGCACATATCGCTGCAACAAGCTTTCCCTCAGCGGCAAATCTCTTAATTGTCTTTACTACGGTCTCATCCGCACCGAGGTTTAATGTACCCGGCATGCCTCCCGGCAGTACGATTGCATCGTAGCTGTCAAAATCAGCCTGTGCCTTTGTGGTATCTGTCTTAAATGTCACCTGATGAGAGCTTGTCACCTCGGCTTTTTCCGTGATTGATATGGTTTCAATCTCAAGCTTTGCTCTTCTAACTATATCAACTACTGTAAGTCCTTCAATCTCCTCACAGCCGTCTGCCATAAAAATTCCTACTTTAATCATATTTTTCTCCTTTATTTTTCTTTGATAATACTAAAAAGCTGCGGTTCGTCCTTGAATTTTTAAATACCGGTCATTATAATCATACATAAATGATATGAGGGTAAAACAAAAATATAAACCGTAACTATAAATCTACCAGTAACCTGAAAGGATATACCATGGAAATCGAAAGAAAATACTTACTTAAACAGCTTCCTTCCAATTTAGACAGCTACGCGAGCAAAAAAATTGCCCAGGGCTATCTGTGCACCTCGCCTGTTGTCAGAGTCAGACGCTCAAATGACAGCTATTATATGACCTACAAGGGAGCCGGTCTTATGGTGCGTGAAGAGTACAATCTTCCTCTCACAAAAGAAGCCTACGACCATCTTGTCCAAAAGATTGACGGTCGTCTCATCGAAAAGACACGCTATCTCATACCTCTTGACGGTGGTCTGACCGCAGAGCTTGATGTATTTGAGGGTGATCTGGCTCCTCTTACACTCGTGGAGGTTGAATTCGACTCTGTCGACGCAGCAAATGAATTCACAGCGCCTGACTGGTTTGGCGAGGATGTCACTGAATCCGGCAAATATCACAACAGCTATCTGAGCCGATTGGAAAATTCATAGTACTGTCTGGTCTTTATCGTATTCTTTAAATCATCATACCGCTTTTGCAATGGACCCTCAGGAACTACAACATCCATAACCACCGCTATGTCATCTATAAGGCGGTCGGTTATGATATCCCTCATTGAAATAAGTATATTGTACTTCTCTTCAAAGGTATCCGCATCAAGGAACTCCAGCAAACGCGGATCCGGTGCCTGGCCTTCATCTGCATCCGGTGCCGGCTCATAACATGCCTGTGTCTGAACACTCACAGCTTCAGGTGCATTAGCTGCAATCTCATTAGTGTTGGAAGAGATACTCTTGTTGGAAGAGATACTCTTTCCCGACATATCCTCCGGCTTATCCTTAAGTGTGATCTTCTCAAATCTGTATTTCTGCTTCACATCAGGATATTTCTCATGGTCCACCTCGCTTACAAACATGTCGAGTGGTCTGGCGTATATCCCAAAATCATCATATAAAGCCTGATAAATCACAAGCTTTTCCCCTGTCTCTGAATGTGTCGCCACTGTAACTATCTGATACAGCTTATTCTTAAAGTGCCTGTAAAGCTCTCCGGGCTTTGGTGTTCTGTCCATCATTTCTGCCTCTTTTCCTATTATTTAAAAGTTGTTAATCATGTCTAAGCCTTCTCCAAGGAAATCTCTCTCAAACTCCAGATTACCGCTGTATCCCATGGCAATCAGATCCTCAACACTGCCAAACATGCTCTGTGTCTCAGCCTCTATAATCTTTGCACCGTCTGCCGCTTTGGTATGCAGTGTCTGGCAGTTTCTTGAGTGCTCCTGAGCCATCCTCTGCTGTGCCTCGCTATGTCCGTGCATAGCCTCAAGCTCTTTTTGTGTCGTATCATCCGCAAAGCGTGCGTTATTTTTCACGGCCCTCTGCACTATATCCGGATTGCTCTGCTGTGGTCTCTGCTGTGGCTGTACTCTCTGCTGCATCTGTGGTCTCTGAGGCTGATGTGCTCTCTGCTGCATCTGTGGCTGTTGTTTCTGCTGATATGTCTGGTTCAATGCATTCATACCCGACTGAACTGTATTCTGCATGCTGTTCCATATCTGCTGTATCTGCTTCTGCTGCGGTCTCGGTTTGTTTGGCTGCGTGTTTTTACTGCCTGCGCTCTTTGATTTTTTGTTAATGTAAAAAACAGCTCCTAAGATAATTGCCCAAATTATAACATCCATATTCTGCTCCTTTATCAATCTGCATTTTTCTATGTCAATCCCTGAATATCCTGCACATATCGCGCAGTATGTATTCTGCTGTCTGTTCCGGCTCCCATTGCTTTGTAACACCCACAAGCAGCGGATTAAGCTCCGACAGTATCCTTGCCGTGCGCCGGTCTGTCGTGCCCTCATACTTATCATTTATGGCCTCAGCCTGCTTCACACATGCCTCAAGCTGCTTTAATATATCCTTCCAGAACTCCTCGTAATATATCTCATGCACTCTCTTAGTCTTTTGTGTGAAATTTAGCTCTGCAAGCTCTTTGTTGCTGTGCCCCAGATAGAAATATGACAGAGCAAACAAATCAGGCTTTTTCCTTTCAAGCCCCTCATTTGTCAGGTGTATCAGATTCTCTATCTCACTCTGTAAAATGATACCGTTGTCAAAGGATGACAGATATCTCTCCCCCTGCTTTACAACAGAGTCCAGAGTCGTGTGAAAATCCGTGTCCACCTTGCTGATTAAAAATTCATCGTCAAAAATGCCGCTTTTCGCTTTGCAAGCCTTTATCAGCTCTCCAAAGTGCTTCCAGTCGGTTCCTGTGAGCTCACGATACCCAATAACTTGCTGCTCAAGCTCCTTTAAATCTGAAAGCAGGCTGCTTAAACCTGTCTTCACGCCATAATAGCGCTTTGCAACACCGGAGGAATTCTTTTTGGTTTTGACATACAGCTTAAGCCAGCTGTTGACCACTGTCATGTCGGCACCTGCCGTATCCATCGCTGTCTTAAATTTCTTTTCCGTATCACTTAGTCCTAAAATCATCACACACCCTCAAACATCATTCTAAAACTATATAATAACAATTCTACACCATTATCATATTTTTTTAAAGAGCCTTTTTTCTCTCTGAAAAGCCCACTTTAAACGCAAAAAAGGAAGCCATACAATAACTGTATGACTTCCTGTATACACTGCATGTTATTCGCATCGTCGTGCGAATGGCACGAATGGCTTTGTTATGATAGCAAAATCAGATTAACGACCGAACTGCATATCGTTGTTACCTGATTTTGTTGTGAACATCTCAAGCATGTTGATTGGATCGTTGTAATCCATAAGCCATCCCTCACGGGCGAAATCAAACTGTCCGTCCTTACGGCTGTTAAGGAATACGTTCCACTCCTGCTGCTCAACCTTTAAGTTGATACCTACCTTTGAAAGATCAGCCTGAATAGCCTCACCAATCTTTACATTTGACTCTGAGTTGTTTACAAGGTATGTGAACTCGACAGTCTGGTTTACCTGACCTGTGCTCTCATCTAATAATCCGATAGAAGCAAGAAGCTCTTTAGCCTCCTCAAAGTTCTTATCGTAATCTGTGCCGTAGTAATCTTTGTTCTTGAACTCGCCACCGTTACCATCTGTAACACCCTCTGGGATAAATGTTGTGGCAATCTTCTGTCCGCCCTGGGCGATTGTATCGATAATGTACTGACGATCGATAAGAAGACAGATTGCTTTTCTGAATACCTTAGCCTGGTCAGCATCTAATCCAAGTTCTGAGTAGAGCTTAGAGTTAATGTTGAAGCCTACGTAGTATGTTCCAAGGTTGTCAACTGTGTAGAACTCGCTTGTCTTCTTAGCTGCCTCAATCTCGGCTGTAGGAACTGTATCGATGAAATCAAGGTCACCGTTCTGGTAAGCTGTGTAAGCTGAAACATCATCAGATGTAAGCATTACGTTCATCTCATCAACTGTTACATTGTCAGCATCCCAGTAGTTAGGATTCTTAACATATGTCATGCTTGAATCATGTTTCCACTCCTTGAGTGTGAATGCACCGTTTGTAACGAACTTGTCGCTTGCATCGTTTGCCCAGTCATCATTTCCCTCTACTGACTTCTGGTTTACAGGGAAGAAGAATGGGAATGCACATAAGTCAAGGAAGTATGGTGTAACTGCCTTAAGCTTGACTGTAAGAGTCTTTCCATCATCAGAAGCAACTACATCATCAGCAGCAAGCCCCTTTGTATCATCATATCCTGCGAATACTGCGCAAAGGTAGCTGTAATCTGCAGCTGTCTTAGGATCTGCAGCTCTCCTCCAAGACCACTCGAAATCCTTTGCAGTAAGCTCATCACCATTTGACCACTTAAGACCGTCACGCATTGTGAATGTGTATGTGAGGCCATCCTCAGAAACCTCATAGCTCTCTGCACATGCAGGCTCAAGCTTGCCCTCAGCGTTGTAACGCATAAGACCCTCAAAGCTGTTTACTGCAAGACATCCGCCGTCAACAGTACTGTTTAATGCAGGATCGATATGATCAGGCTCTGATGCCATGAAGATGTTTAACTTTCCAGCATTCTTTGTGTTCTTTGCATTGTAGAAGTATTTCATACCCTCTACTGTTGAGTATACGCCTGTGACATAATCCTTGAGCATATACTGGTCATTGTAGTAGTAAAGTGGAATAACACACCATGTATCCATAAGCATATCCTCTGCCTGGTGCATCATCTCTGCACGCTTTGCAAGATCTGCTTCTGTACGGATAGAATCTACTAACTCATCATAGCCTGTCCAGTCTACGCCTGCTGATACAGCAGTATGAGAAGTGCCGTTAGCAGATGTGTCGTTAGTAGATATTTTGCCCTCGCTCTTGCTTCCACAAGCAGTCATGCCAAGTGCCATAGCTGCAACAAGAGTAAGTGCTACTAATCTCTTTTTCATCTTTCTTCCTCCTAATTAATTAATATGAAAAATAAATTTATGTTAGAACCGGCACATGTGGCTTAAGCTATATGCCGGTAAAAACCTTATATTAGCGGTTGAAGCATGCAACCATATGTCCGTTTCCTCTGTCTGTAAGCTCCGGACGTGCTGCTGCACACTGTTCTGTCGCATATTTACAACGCGAACGGAATGGACAGCCGCTAGGCATGCGAAGAGGCGAAGGAACATCTCCCTCAAGCACGATTCGCTTGCTGTGTCTGGCAGTCTCAGGATCCGGGATCGGAACCGCTGAAAGCAACGACTGTGTGTACGGATGGATTGGATTGTCCATCAGCTCATCCGCATCTGCAAGCTCCATCATATGACCTAAGTACATAACAGCTATTCTATCAGAGATATGCTGCACTACAAGCAGATCGTGCGCTATAAACAGGTATGATAACCCTCTCTCCTTCTGCAGATCCTCAAACATGTTGACTACCTGGGCCTGAATTGAAACATCAAGTGCCGATACCGGCTCATCACATACGATAAACTTCGGATCTACTGCAAGCGCTCTTGCTATTCCGATACGCTGTCTCTGTCCACCCGAAAACTCATGTGCATAGCGTGTGGCATGGTCTGCGTTTAATCCAACTGTCTCCATGAGATCCATAATCATCTCATGGCGCTCTTTCTTGCTACTGTAAAGCTTGTGCACATCGAGAGGCTCTCCAATGATATCCTCAACCGTCATACGAGGGTTGAGTGATGAATACGGATCCTGGAATACCATCTGCATCTGCTTACGGTAAGGATGCATATCCACATCTATCTTCTTCTCACTGTCAAACAATACATTGCCGTCAAACTCAATGCGTCCCGCTGTCGGCTGGTACAGACGTAAAAGAGTACGTCCTACGGTTGTCTTTCCACAGCCCGACTCGCCAACAAGTCCAAGCGTCTCACCCGGCTTTATGGCAAATGACACATCATCGACTGCCTTTAACTCCATCTTTTTAAATCCGTCATGAACAGGGAAATACTGCTTCAAATGGTCTACCTTGAGCAGGTACTCGTTGTTATTTGTCTCATTACTCATTTGATTTTCCCTCCTCCATCATATTCTTTATATTCATCCAGCATGATGCGAGATGATCTTCTCCAACCCAGATTTCCTCCGGCTTTTCGGTGAGACATATCTTCATAGCGGCATCACAGCGAGGGCAGAATGCACAGCCCTTTGGCATGTTGAGCATATTGATTGGTGTTCCTCCGATAGGAACAAGCCTGGTTTTTGAATTGGTCTTTGTAGGGATTGAACGAAGCAGTCCCTTTGTGTACTCATGCGCCGGGCTGTAGAATATGGCATCTGCTGTTCCTCTCTCACACACACGGCCACCGTACATAACTATGATCTCATCACACATTGAAGCAATGACACCCAGATCATGTGTAACCATGATGATTGCCATGCCGAGCTTTTCCTGCAGTGACTGCATAAGCTCAAGAATCTGTGCCTGGATAGTCACATCAAGAGCTGTTGTCGGCTCATCTGCGATAAGGATATCCGGCTCACAGGCTAATGCCATAGCTATCATGACACGCTGTCTCATACCACCTGAAAGCTCATGAGGATACTGATTTACTCTCTTCTCAGGCTCATTTACTCCTACAAGTGTGAGCATCTCTATAGCACGCTCTTTTGCTTCCTTCTTTGTACGATCTGTATGAAGAAGCACTGCTTCCTCAAGCTGGTAGCCTACCGTAAATACCGGATTAAGCGATGTCATAGGATCCTGGAAAATGATTGAGCAGCATTTTCCTCTGAAATCTGCCATTTTCTTTTTGTTCCATTTGGTGATATCCTCACCCTTATATTTTACTGAGCCGCCTGTGATGGCACCATTCTCAGCAAGAATCTGCATGATTGAATATGCTGTAACTGACTTTCCTGAGCCCGACTCTCCTACGATTCCAAGAGTCTTTCCCGGCTCAAGCTTAAAGCTGACACCGTTTACAGCTGATACGTCTCCGTTATCGGTCTTGAAGGTAGTGTGCAGATCAGATACTTCAAGAACAAACTTATTATCTTCCATCTTACTCACTCCTTACTATTTCGATAATTTAGGGTCAAATGCATCTCTTAAGCCGTCACCGATAAGATTCAATGTAAGAACAATGATACAAATCGTAAGCGCCGGAAAAATAAGACGCAATGGGTAGCTCTGGAGTCCGCCACGCGCTGTATTTGCCAACGAACCAAGTGAAGGCATAGGAGCCGAAACACCAAGTCCGATAAATGACAGATAACTCTCAGTAAAGATGGCTGATGGTATCTGAAGCGCTGTAGTAATGATGATTACTGACAGACAGTTCGGTAAAATGTGTTTTCTGATAGTGCGGGCTGATGATGTTCCGATACACTTTGCTGCGAGAATGTACTCATTCTGCTTGATGGTAAGAATCTGACCTCTTATAAGTCTTGCCATTCCTACCCAGTAAAGCAATCCAAACACTATGAAAAGTGCAATCATGTTGACACCGAGCTTTGAAAGCACTGTACCCTTTATTACAGGTGTCAGCACCTCATTTAATACAACTGCGAGTAAAATGATGAGCAGCATATCCGGCAATGAATAAATGATATCTACTATTCTCATCATAACCATATCTACCTTGCCACCGCAGAAGCCTGATACGGAACCGTAAATGATACCGATTATAAGCACAAGCAGTGATGCAAACACACCGACTCCCAGCGAAACACGAGCTCCGTAAACAACACGGATAAAATAGTCTCTTCCGAGCTCATCTGTGCCAAAAATGTGCGGGAACAGCTTCTCACCTGCATCAATCTGTGCCTGCTCAGCATCGCTGTACTGGAAAGGTCCTAAGTTCTGTGCACCCTTAACGATATCTGCATAGCCGTAAGGCACAATCTTTGGTGCCAGAAGAATAACCAAAATAAGTAAAACCAAAACTATAATAGAACCCATAGCCAATGGATTTTTGCGGAGTCTCTTAAGACCATCCTTCAAGAAGGTAGTTGACTCACCCATAACCTCCTGCTGGCGTTTCTCTTCATCTGATGCCTTGGCAAAATCCTTCATATCGAACTTGCTAAGGTCAATCTGTGTGGAGAAAGGAGCTCTCTTCATATTATCTTTCATCTTTATCTCTCCTTAATCAAGCTTAATACGTGGATCAATCACTTTGTATACAATATCTGTAATGAGGTTCGCGCCTACCATGATGACAGCAAGGAAAAGTGTTGTAGCCATAATCATTGTGTAATCACGGTTTGTGATACAGCTTACGAACTTGGAACCGAGTCCTCCGATATTGAAAATACTCTCAATAACCATTGAACCTGTGAGGATACCACCAATCATAGGTCCCACATATGTGATGACCGGAATGAGCGCATTACGAAGCGCATGTACAAATATAATCTTGTACTGATGTACACCCTTGGCCTTTGCCGTACGGATGTAATCCTGTCCGAGTGCATCAAGCATTGAAGTCTTTGTAAGTCTTGTAATATATGCCATCGGTGAAAGTGACAGTGACAGCACCGGAAGTAATATCATGTTGCTTCCTGAGCTGAAGGCCTGCACCACGCCAAGCTTTATACAGAAGAAATAAAGTAATAACGTAGCGATGACAAATGACGGCATCGACGTAATCAGTGTGACGAAGAATACTATAACTCGATCCGGCCACCTGTTTCGCATCAGCGCTGCTATCGAACCGAGCACCACTCCGAACACTATCGCAGTGAGCGCCGCTAAGAGTCCAAGCTTCGCTGAAATCGGGAAGCTCTCCCCAATGATATCTGAAATCGGACGGTCTGTCTTAAGACTAACACCGAAATCTCCGTGCAGCACGCCTGCCATGTAGTTCTTATACTGGACTATAAGTGGCTGATCCAGCCCGTAGCGTGCCTCAAGCTCTTTCATTACCGCCGGACTCTTTGCCTTCTCCGAATTGAATGGACCACCCGGAATTGCATTCATGGCAAAGAATGTAATAAGACTGATAATGAAGATTGTAAAAATCGCGAGAATAACTCTCTTTACAATGTACTTACCCATATTTTTCTCTCCCTCTTGGATTTGTATCGATAATGCATTATTTTTATTTTTTAAAGCATTATCACTGTACCACGTCAAAGTATTTTGTCTAATACGCAAAAAAGTGCGAATGACGTCATTGTCATTACACACTCCCTAATCTTGCTGTCTGATACAACTGTCGTTCTGACGCGAACAATTCTTTTTTATTATACACAGAAATCATACTTTGTCAATTGGATATATTTTCCTATATAATTTTCATTTCTGCATAAAAATTAGTTATTTTTTTATAATACTCATTAATAAGGGTAATTTATGCAGTTCATAAGAATTATTTATACATTTTTATTCATTTTTATTTTTGCATTAAAATATTAATTTTCAGCGCATGATTGCTTTGAATTGTTAAGTACCGGCGTTATTCTGGCATTAAATGGGTATTTGGTGTATAATTACTTATCATTATATATCAAGGAGCCACCTATGCTTACATACGACGATGCACTCAATCTCAACTACTATAAAAAAACAACCTTTACCGGCTGGATGAACGGCATGCGCTTTCTCATAAAGCGTGAGGAGCCTGTCATCAAGGAAGCCACCGAGGATACTCCCGAGGAAAAGGGTGAGCCAATCTTTCATGCATGGATATGGCCGGGGCCGTATATTTTTGACCTGACTGACGACAGCAAAAAAACGGACAATACCTTTCCATTTACAGATGACGGAAAAAAACAGTGTGTAGACTGGATTAATGAGGTCATCAGTGCGCACTCAAACGAATATCCGAAAAATAAAACAGATGGAGAAAACCTCTAAAAAACTCTTGACTTCTCACCAAAAATATTGTAGTATACATTCTGTGCAAAACACAAGGGCTTGTAGCTCAGCCGGTTAGAGCGCACGCCTGATAAGCGTGAGGTCGGAAGTTCGAGTCTTCTCAAGCCCATCCTTGTAATAAGCGTATTATGAAAGCCACGGATTGCTCCGTGGCTTTTGTTTTATGTGTATCTACACCTGCACAATGCGTCCGTGTCTGCCTATTCCTTTAAAAAATCCAGCATTTATTCCATCATACTTTTTTGAACTGCACTCAGAAATCATAAGCTGCTGCTTGTATTTGTAATCATCCCACTCGAGAATTGCTGTGACGTAGGGCTGTTCCTCCATTACACGCACAGTCGTATTTTTCTTTGAAAACACAGGGTATTTTCCGGTGTATCCCTTTTGAATCAGCTCCTTTTCAAGCGCTTTACGCTTTTCTTTTATGCATTCATTTATCTGATTTCCGTAATTTCTCTCGGGATAATCCTTTGATGCCTTTATCACAAGCTTATAAATATACTGATAAAGCGGTACTCTTTTTGCATCGGCTAAATGTCTACTCAAAAACTTTTCCGTTTTCTCACATGGATTTGCCCTGTAGCGTGCAATGAGCTTAAGATAATCAGTGTCCGAAACCTCCCTGCAAAGCTCCTCCATAATGTCTATTCCCTCTACACGGGCCGGAAAATGATACTCCATCAAATCGTCAGGTACCGGTGTCCATCTGCGAAACGGTGCAAAGTAAATAAGGCTCTGGATAAAGCATTCTGTCTCGTTGCAGTATTCCTTTCCCATGTACATATACTTATCAGCGATTGTTCCTACCATATATACAAGCATGCGCCACTGCTCCTGTCCCTTTACCCAGAAATGTCCTATTTCATGGTATTTAAAGCATGCCTCATGCACATGCAAATTATCAAACCAGAGTGTGACCACATTGTCCTGCTGGTGCAGAATGAGTCCGTAGCCTTTTTCACTTCCTAAAACCAACGATGCCGAAATGATTTCTTCCTCGCTATGATAATCGCCCTTTAACACTGCATTTTCCACAGTCAGATAGCATTCCACCGCATCATTCATGATATATGGGATTATATATTTGTCATCACTTCTGCATATATCAAATGAACCGTAATCAAAGAGCTCTGCGAGCATGTAAAATGCGCGTGGCATATCTTCTTTTAAGCCGGGAAGTGCTTTTACTAAATCCTTGTAAGCCTGCATTGTGGTATCCTTTCGTATAGGAAAAAATGATAAAAAAATAAGAATTTCAGAAGTAATAAAAACCTCTGAAACCCTTGTAAACAGTACGGGCAACAGGACTTGAACCTGCACGGTCTCCCACTAGAACCTAAATCTAGCGCGTCTGCCAATTCCGCCATGCCCGCATATATATGCCGCGTACAGTAGCGCATCTGCCTACAATTGAACGTTAGCAGTTCAATTGTCAAGAATTCCGCCATGCCCGCAAACACCTTGACAGTATATCATTTAGTTTCATGTGTGTCAATATTATTTATCACATTACAAAAGTGAACTATTCACATTCAAACTGTATTTCCACAACAAACCGCTTCCCCTCAAGCCTTGCTTCAATACTCCCGCCCATTCTCTCCACAAGCTCCTTTGCAATCGAAAGCCCAAGCCCGCTCGATGATATACTCCTCGCCTCATCGGCTTTGTAAAAGCGCTCAAACACCTTGTCCACGTCTATATCATCAGGATTTTTTACATCGTTTGAAACCAAAATATGGGCAATCCTATTTTTTGAAGTACGCTCGTAATCTGAAGCCCTGCAATTGCACGAATCCTGCTGCCTCATCTGTATGCAGATGCTCTTCTGCCCATGCACCAGCGCATTTTTTATTACATTCTGAAACACCCGCCTGAGCGCCTGCACATTTGCAGTGATAAATATCGTGTCCTCACATATATCAAGTGACGGCTCAATGCCCTGCTTTTTCCACTCCTCATAATAAGAAAACACTGTCTGCTTTAAAAGTCTGCTGACACAGCAATTAGACAGCTCTAGCTTGAAGCTGTCATTTTTAAGCTTTGTGAACATGAAAAGCTCCTCGAGCATATCCTTAAGGCTTGTGATACGCTCCTGGATGATATCTATATAATGCTCCTGCGCGCTCTTGTCAGTCTCATCCCTAAGCAGCTGAAAATAGCCGTCCAGCGAGGTAAGCGGAGTGCGGATATCGTGCGACAGGTTTGTGTACGTGTCAGATATCATCTGCTCCTTTTTTGCCGCCGCCTCACGCTGCCTGTGCCATTGCTCTAAAAATCTGTTTATGCGCTCCTTAAGCCTTCCGATATCAGCCATGTTGGTATCGGTTAAAAGGAGCATATTTGTATCCTTTTCGCATAAAAAATCAAGCTGTTCATTAATGTCACGAAGCTGTGCCCTTATTTTTACGAGCACAGCTATTAAGACAGCTACCGAAACTGCAAGTATTACAGTCAGTATTTTCCAAATCATGTTTTATTCCTCATTCAAAAAACATTATATATCCCTGCGTTTAAATACACCGTACACTGCAATCAGTGACACCACTGCCCACACAGCGGCTACCGCAAATGCACCGCCTACGGTCTTTGCAGACGCACTCAGATCAAGCTCAGAAATCTGATTAACAATAATGTAATCATTTATATCAAAGTTCTTTACTCCGATTTTTTCAATAAGTATATTGATTCCACTGAAAATCAGTGTAAAGATACCTGTACACATGCACACAGCGATAATCATACTGATTACATTGTTTTTTATAATGATTGCCATTGCCATGACAAAATATACAAATAAAAGTGTGACCACATACTGGCTGCCAAGCATCTTAAAGAAGTCTGCTGCATCTCCGAATTCTGCTCCATGTAAAAACAGCGGTGTCGCAATACACTGGACGATCACATCAAGTGCCATGGCCACAAAGATAAATACCGAAAGCGCTATCATCTTTGAAAATAGCAGCACTCCACGGCACTTCACCTGTCCGCCTACGCTTTTTATATAGCCGCTGTTTAGGTCTGCTGTTGAGAAGAGCACCGTAAATATCGCAAGTAAAAGTGCCAGGTCAAGACCTGCTATATCGCTTTCAACCATATCGGCTATGGTCGGCACCTCATCTGACATGTCGGATTCATCCATTTCAAGCCCGACTGTTGCCGTTGGTCCATTTGACGATTCCGCTGATGCTGTATCGTATTCATCTGCTATCTCACTGTCTGACTCACTTACCATAGTGACATCATCAGTTGTTTCCACGATGCTCTCTGTCGCCATGCTTCTGACAAGAGCTGTCATACCGCTCATAGCTATTGCGAGTGCCATAGCTATTACAAGTATAACATAAGCTGACTTTGTATGTATCAGTCTGTAAATATCCATTCTTACCGCATTAAACATTTGTCGCACCTCCTGTGATACTAAGGAAATATGTCTCAAGCTCCATTCCTGTGACCGCTAGCTGTGCCACCGAAACTCCTGCTGTGACCAGCGCTGTATTTAAGGCGGCGCTATCATTCAGGCGCTCATAGACATCTATATGATTTTTGTCCACTATCATGTAGTGCACAAAGCCCATCTTATCGAGCACAGGCACTGCTTTATTTGGATTGTCCACTGTCAGTGTAATCTTCTCACTGCACTTGGAAAGCAGCTCCTCTCTGGTAATTTCCTGAAGCAGGGCTCCATTATTTATAATGCCATAATCTGTGGCAAGCTTTGAAAGCTCCTCCAATATATGGCTTGAAATAAACACAGTCATATCCTGCTGTGCACACAAATTCTGAATCGTATCACGCACCTCTGCAATTCCCTGTGGATCAAGTCCGTTGATAGGCTCATCAAGCACTAAAAGGTCAGGCTCTCCAACCAGCGCCATGCCGATTCCAAGCCTCTGCTTCATACCAAGTGAGAAATTCTTTGTCTTTTTCTGTCCCACATTTAACAGACCTACCTTATCCAGTATGCCCTCTGCATAGCCCTTTTTACTGATGCCGAAGAGACGGCACTTCATCTCGATATTTTCCTTCGCCGTCATGTTTGGATATACACCCGGTGCCTCAATCAGGCAGCCCACTCTTGAGCGTACCTTTGACAAATCCTTTCCAGCGTATCCAAACATGGATATCTCTCCGCTTGTCGGCTTTGCCAGACCACCGATCATTCTCATACAGGTAGTCTTGCCGGCACCGTTTCTGCCGATAAATCCATAGATTGCACCCTTTTTGATGTGGATATCCACATTGTCAACCGCTTTCTGGTGTCCATACTGCTTGGTCAGTGCCTTTGTCTGCAATAATATTTCACTCACAATCAAATCTCCTTTTCTTTTATTCCTTAGCAACCCTTTAATCATAATATAAATGTAAAATCCTAATACATCGCTAACAAAAAGTAAAAAAAGAGTAAAGCTTGTTTACCTTTACTCTTTCATTTTGTAGCCTATGCCCCACACTGTCTCTATGTACTCGTCATCGGTCAGCTTTTTTATCTTCTTTCTGATATTGCTGATGTGCACATCAAGAGTCTTTGTCTCGCCCATGTACGGCTCATCCCAGGCATATTCAAATATGTCCTCCTTGGCAAACACCTGTCTGGGATGCGCCATGAGAAGCTCGAGTATGGCAAACTCCTGCTTTGTGATGCCGTCAACAGCATTATCAGCTACATAAAGCTGTCTTGAAATCCGATTGAGCACAAGCTGTCTGTGCTCTATTTTAACGGGTCCCGCTATGTATGTATTTGCAGTATCTCCCTGCCCGGTCTCATTTTCTGCTTTTGTCTGGTTTTCCCCTGCCTGCCCCGACTTTGAAGGTACATCTGCCACCGCATGACGCAGCTGCACAGCCACTCTGGCAACGACTTCCTTTATCTCAAACGGCTTTGTGATGTAATCATCAGCGCCTGCCACGAGCAGATTGATTTTCTCATCCAGCTCATCCTTTGCTGTAAGGATTATCACCGGAAGTGACGCATCCATCTGCCGTATCCGTGCCAGAAGCTCCTCCCCTGAAAGCCCCGGAAGCATCAGATCCAATAGCACAAGCGCATAGGCTTCCATGTCCAGCTTAAGTAAAAGCTCTCCCTCTGTGCCTGACCATGCCTGTCTTGTTCTATATCCGGCTTTTGAAAGCGCTGTCGCAAGCAGATCATTAATATCCTTGTCATCCTCTATTATGAGTATCTCCCCGGATTTGTTGTCTGTCATAATATTCCCTTTCTCTATCTGTTGTACCACTTCTATAATAACACTTCTATACTGACAAAATCATGCCGGACGCATTTATCTCACTATGCGTCCTATTCGTTTGAATCCGCTATTCGGTTGTTTTTGCAAACTTTAGTTTAGTGCCAATACACACCAAAAAACAACAGTAACTTTTTATATTCTAGAAATATCCCTCGACTCCCTGCACCAGTCCGTCTGCCAGATTTTCAAGTGTGGCATCGCTGTGGTCAGAGCATGCGTTGCCAAGCTCTACATCCACTGATGGTACCGTGCTGTATGAGGTCTGTGTCAGGTCTATTGCCATAGCGCCATTACCGTTTATCTTTGCTCCATGAGCGCGCAGTCCTTCTATCAGGCTTGCCCCAAGTGCATCATGCTGCTGCCAGTGTGATGAAACCGGCTCCATACCCTTTATGCCGCCCGGCACTGATATGTAAAAGCATCCCTTATCGTAGCTTAGTCCGTCGCCATCCCAGTGCAGAGCAATATGACAGTCTGCCGCATTATTGCAGATGACAGTACGTGCCACATTGTCAAGCTGTACATCGCTTCCGTCTCTTACCATAAGCACATCATAGCCTGCCGCAAGCAGCTTGTCCTTTAATATCTGCGCCATACGGAGTGTGACAGAGCTCTCCGGTGTACCATCATTAAAGGACATACCACCTGAAACTGCTACTGCTTTTGTTGCACCTGCGCCTGTTGTACCACCTGTGGTCTTTGCCGAGCCATCCGGGTGACAAAGTGTCTTCACCGAAGTTCCTCCGCTTGTACCGTGACCTGCATTGACACCTACTACTATATTTTTGCGGTTTGCTGTGGCCTTGTACATGACCGCACAGCCTGAATTTATCGCTGAATGGTCTGCATACTGCCATGAAGGATTTAGTGACACAGATTCTCCATTCTCATAGGATGCTCTTTCTACATACTGATAAGAGGAATTATTTTCACCTGAATTGTTCTGCTCCTCGTCCTGCTGTTCGGCAGTCTGTTCTTCCTGCTGTGCTTCTGTCTGCTGCGTGTCTTTTACATCCTCTGTTACCACCTCTGTCACGGCTTCCGTTTCCGTAGGCATCTCAACCTTCTGTGCCGCCTGTGTCTCTGTTGCAGGCTCTGTCGGTGTATCCTGTGCTTTTTTGCCGCATGATGCAAGGGTAAATATCATCATGCCTGTAAATAATATTGCTGTAAATCGTTTCATTTATTAAAACTCCATTTTCTTTTTACTACATTATAGACACCCCCATGATATTGTTCAAGTATTAGGCAACATTACTTTCATTTTAAGGCCAGTTTTAAATAATCAATAGAAATTGTATTTCTTCTAAAAATCAGTTATACTATATGTGAATGCATCGAACATATTTTTACTTGGGAGGCTTGCATGGAAATATTAAAACTGCCTGTTGGAATTGATAATTTTGAAAAAATACGCCGTAATAATTTTTATTATATTGACAAAACAAAGCTTGTCGAACAGGCTTTACATAATTGGAGTGAAGTAACGCTGTTCACCCGTCCAAGACGCTTTGGAAAAACTCTAGGTATGAGCATGTTGCGCTCATTTTTTGAGATTGGCACTGACAAATCACTGTTTGACGGATTATATATTTCACAAAATAAATCTCTTTGTGATGAGCACATGGGCAAATATCCTGTGATATTTATTTCACTTAAGGATGTCGAGGGTTTATCATATGATGAGGCATTTCAGGTATTCTCCAGAATTATAGGAAATGAAATCAGCAAATTCTCCTTTTTGGCAGAAAGTGATAAATTGACAGTTTTGGAAAAAGAACAGTTCAAAGGATTACTTCATATAGAAAAGGGAAAGTTTATTTTTGACAAGGATACCTTTACCGCTTCATTAAAGCTTCTTTCCCAGCTTTTATATAAGCATTACGGCCAAAAGGTAGTCATCCTGATAGATGAATACGATGTGCCACTCGACAAGGCATACCAGAACGGCTACTACCATGAGATGGTCTCACTCATCAGGGGCTTGTTTGGACAGGCGCTAAAGACCAATGATTACTTACAGTTTGCTATTTTGACAGGCTGTCTTCGCATATCAAAGGAAAGCATCTTTACAGGATTAAATAACTTTAAGGTGCTCTCCATCATGGATACACGATTTGATGAGCAGTTTGGATTCACGGACAGCGAGGTTGAGGAGCTTCTAGCCGCCTACAATCTGGATTCGCATTTCACAGAAATCAAGGAATGGTACGACGGATATCACTTTGGAAATGCCGACGTATACTGTCCATGGGACGTGATAAATTACGTGGATCTGCTCAGATTTGATCCCACTGCAAAGCCGCAGGACTTCTGGTCAAATTCAAGCGGAAATGCTCTGGTCAGAAGCTTCATTGACAAAGCCGATGTCCAGACCAAGGATGAGATTGAGCGCCTGATAGCAGGCGAATACATTGAAAAAGAAATATCCCAGGAGCTTACCTACGATGAAATCGACAAAAGCATCGCAAACCTGTGGAGTGTGCTCTTCACCACCGGTTACCTGACCAAGCAGGGTGTGACTGACGATGGCAGGGTGCGTTTATCAATACCAAACCGCGAGATAAAAAACCTTTTTATCAAAAAAATCCGCGAATGGTTCAGCGATACAACCGCAAATGATGGAAAGACACTTGAACAATTCTGCAATGCATTTGTGGAGAAGGATACTGAAAAAATAGAAGAGCTTTTCGGCGATTATCTCTGGAATACAATAAGTATAAGGGATACCGCAGTTGCTAAAGATAAAAAAGAAAATTTCTACCATGGTATACTGCTTGGTCTGCTGGGCTACAAAGCAAGCTGGCTCATCAAATCAAACACCGAATCGGGCACCGGCTACAGTGATATCCTCGTTGAAGTTCCAAATAACCGAACCGGCATCGTGATAGAGCTTAAATATGCCGAAAACGGCGATATGGATGCAGCCTGCAGTGAAGCACTGAAGCAGATTGAAGAAAAAACATATGTGGATAAGCTGAAGCGGGATGGCATGCGCAATTTCATAAAATATGGAATTGCATGCTTTAAGAAGGATTGTAAGGTTGTGGTAAGTGAATAAGACACTCATTAAAACAGGCGTAGAGAAAGACTAACTCTCTGCGCCAGCCAAAAATTTTTTTCCCAGCGATTTTTTTCTATTATCATAAACACTAAATACTTGAGCTATTAATGCAAGCAGCATAATGATAAAAAGCCCTATGCTATTTCCATATAAAAATATAGTAAATGCCTGTATTGCAACAATTACCCAGTTAATTATTAATAAAATAAGTTCAAGATTTTTTTCATTTTCTCCTTTTCTTAACTTTTTATATAAACTATCAAATGGTAAAATTTATATATTACTTCCCTCCTAATTCACCATTTTCTAATATATCAGCATTTTTTGAAGAAATTCACAAATCAATCCAAAAAGTGATATCAATGCACTTATCAGAATGTTGAAAGCAAAACTTTCTAAAAATACTCTATAATAAACTCAATTACTTTCTTAAACTTTCCTTGAATAATCATTCCAATAATTCCCACTATAACAATAATTATTCCTATATAAAACATAACATATGAATCAATAAACCACGTTGTTATTTCCATTATCACGCATCCTATGACAAAAATCACTACTGACAAATTAGAAATTATTTTTTTCATTTTCCCACGTCCTTGTTCTATTTTACTAGGTACCTCATATTTGATTAATATAATCATCAATTTTATTTTTCACATACAATAAGGTATTCCTATCCCTGCCTTTTCTAAACTTACTCTATAATAAATAATATACAATCTATAATTCATTTGCAATCAAATCTGCATAAATGACATAAATTCGCACATAAATGATATTCCACGTATTTATGGATAAGCTTAATCAGGATGGCATACTCAATTTTATAAAGTATAGAATTACAGACTTTAAGAAGGATCTCAAGACTATGGTTGCTGATTAATATATCTTTAAATCCGCGATATCACAAGCCTTCCATCCTGCACATCAACCCTGACCTTATTAGACTCTATCCCCGCTGCCTCAAGCATCTCATCAGTGAGTTTTATCCTGTGAGCCTTATCCCTGCGGTATCTCACCATTTCAGCTTCTGAATATGTAGGTTTGTATACGCATTTTTGTAATTTATTACTTTTTATGTAATTTTTTACATAGATTTAAATTGAATCATTTACAAAAAAACACTGCCGGTTATATCCCGACAGTGCAATAATTATCTATACAACACAAATTCTTTGAACCTTGGGAGTGTAAACACCAAATGTCCATACTCCGGTGAAATAATCAAGCCTTTTTTTATAAGCCTGTTCCTGTATACACTGAAACTGTTTGATGCCTTTTTTATAGTCTTTCGTATTGCTTCCACTTTGGTGTCATTGGTTTTTGCCATAGCAACCAACAATTCCTTATCACCTTTTGACAGCTCACTCCATATCTTTTCATATACATATTCCTCCAGATACTGACTGAATTCAGGTAATACATTATGCCATCCGGTATTATGCTTAAAACAAAGATACCCCAGTACCTGGAAGGCAAACGGATATCCCCTCGTCTCTTTAGCCATCTCTGTAGCTTCCTCATCCGTCAATTCAAAAATAGACTTGTATTTTTCAGCTATCATGCCTATATTCAACGGACGAAGCTCAATTTTAGGTTCCCTGTACAAAAATGTGAGCGTTTTTTCATTCTGAAGCTCATAAATATTCTCATAAAGACCTGTCATAAGCAAAAATACCGGAAGATCCTGTCTCATATATATCTGAAACAGGCTGACAAACTCTTTCATTGTATCATTACATACAGCCTCGTCTATTGTCACAAGAACTCTCTTATGCTTCTTTTTAATTTTTTCAAGCATCCTCGTCACTGCCACATTTAAATCGGTAATCGGAGAAGCACCTTCTATTTCAACGCCCAGCCCTAAGAATGACAGATTTATTTTAGCTTCACGAAAAACCTCTGACAAACTTGGATAATTGCTCAAATTTGCAGCAAATGATTGTAATAAATCACGTTCAGGGTTCAGATCGATAACAATCCAGTCTTCCTCTGCCCTAAAAGTTTTATTGATTTCTGTGAGCATTACAGTCTTCCCTGAGCCTCTGACTCCTGTAATCATACAAACCTGGTAAGCAGGGTTTTCATCCTCAAATGTATCAATTATTTCATAAGACTGAACATTACGGTTAATTAAACTGACCGGTTCCTTGCCAAATGATAATGAAAAGGGATTTTTTTTCATCTCTGCGCTCCTGTTTTATAACTCTTTATAACTTTTAATAATTTTTATAACTCTTTATAACTTTGTAATCTTTTTATAACTCTTTATAACTTATTTGTCAAGGTCTTGTCCCATACGCACCCTACAGTCCAATATGTTCCCCTACAGCCTCCTGTAGTTCTCAAGAAGCTTGTGCAGATCATCAATCTCTCCAATAAGCCTCTTTCCTATATCGGTATCCTTCACAAGCATACGTCTCTTATCATTTTCCTCGACCTCTGATGATGTCTCTATGTCAGTATTATTTATCAGGGCATCCTCCACCGATGTAAAAGGCGTGTGTGCCTTGAGCCTTAGACCATGTGAATTGTAAATCAGTGTATAGCCGGCGATACCGGTTTTCTTATTCATCGCACGGCAGAAGCCTCCATCTATCACAAACAGCTTGCCATTGGCCCTGACAGGGTTCTCTCCCTCTATTGCGTGAACCGGTGTATGTCCATTTATGATATGCGCATCATCATCATACAGCCCGAACTCGTGCAGTATCTGACAGCAGAAGCTCTTATCGTAATACCTGCTGTAGTATGGGTTAGAAGGCTCTTCCCACATGCTCTTGTCTGTAACATATTCCATCTCAAAGGTCTTAAGCCTTCTGCCGCACAGCGGTGATTTTTCTCCTCCCCACAAAAACCACATAAAGTCCACATCATCCTTATAAGGATTGTCCACATACGCAGCCCTTGCCTTCTCATCACATTTGTCAAGCAGTGCCCTTCCGTGATAAAATTCACCATCAATATACAGCTTGTCAAAGGCTCCGTTGCTATCAACCGGAACACAGCCATGATAGAGCAGGTTGCCATTGTATACATTGTACATGCCGCCCTTATCATACAAAAATCTGACATGCTTGTGCAGGCGCTGTCCTGTCACAAACTGTCTGTGCAGCTTTCTCATGATGACAGTCTCCTCGTCACTTAGTGCGTAGGGTCTCTCGTCATCAACAGTTGGAAAGCGCTTTCTGTCCACTCCTACATCCTGCAGCTCATCCAGCTTGTCAAGCATCAGCCTGTTTCCCATCTCATACTCGGGATGTGCAAGTATAAGCTGCCCCTCAAGCTTAAAAAGCATTACTGTGATGGCCGCCCTTGCAGCCTCAATTCCATCCTCTATACCATATGTTTTCATGCCAAACAGCATTAGCTGTCGTAAGCTTATTCCGTAGGCATTCTCAAGAATTTCCACATTGTTGTATTTAAGATTGTTGCGGATGACATTACATATACATGCATCATTTCCACATGCCGCACCCATCCAGAGAATGTCGTGATTGCCCCACTCAATATCAAGCGAGTGATAATCATAAAGCAGATCGAGAATCTTATCCGCGCTTCCTCCTCTGTCAAATACATCTCCCACAATGTGCAGATGGTCAACAGCAAGCCTCTTAATCAGTGCAGACAAAGCGATTATAAACTCATCCGCATCCTCCAAATCAATTATAGTCTTTAATATCTGCTTGTGATATCTGACCTGGTTTGCATCCTCATCCTCCTGCGCATGCAAAAGCTCATCGATAATGTACGCATATTCCTCAGGCAGAGCCTTTCTGACCTTCGACCTGGTGTACTTTGATGAGAGCAGCTTTGCGACAAGTATAAGCTGATTTAACGTCATAGCATACCAGTCACTGTCTATCTTGCCCTGTTCATCAAGCAGGGCCATTTTCTCTCTTGGATAGTATATGAGCGTGCAAAGCTCCTGTCTGTCATAATCAGAAATCGTATCCTTGAAAATCAAATCCACCTTTTCCTTTATCACACCTGAGCAGTTGTTCATGATATGTAAAAAAGCCTCATACTCGCCATGTATATCACTCAGGAAAAACTCCGTGCCCTTTGGCAGGTTTATAATCGCAGAAAGATTGACTATCTCCCTGATTACATCCTGACTTGATGAATAATTTTGTTTTAAAAGCTTCAGATATTTTGTATTACCTTTATCGTTGTACATATTTCCCCCGTAACCTCTTATTTTTCAATGAAATATATTAATTCGCTCCTATTCATGTTCCATGCTATACCGGATAAATCCCTTAAATTACATTTTTTTCATTATATAATAATATTTTTCACCCCGCAACCAATCCTGTCATTTGTACTAAAAAAGATGCGCAAAACTAATACTATTTTACGCATCTTTGACATATTTTATATTCTGAATAATTACCTTTATTTCATGTACTCAGGTGTCACATTCCTGCCCATGCCCTCAAGCATTTCCTTGTCACTTCTGATTGTGGCACACGCTACTGTCGTAAGCATGTTTCCTGTAATTGTGGCTGATGCTCCCGACTTGAATGCAAGCTCTCCGTCATTTGTAAGCAGCGCTCTTCCGGCTCCGAGACGTATGTCAGCCTTTGGATTTATATATCTGAAAAATGACACTGTACGCAGTATATCAGGCTCACTGATATGCTCAAGTCCCTCAAGCGGAGTGCCTGCAATCGGCATAAGCGCATTAAGCGGAATGGAATCCACTCCTACCTCTGCAAGGCTTACTGCCATATCAAGCCTGTCCTCCCAGGTCTCACCCATTCCGATGATGCCGCCTGAGCACGCATACATGCCCTCTGCCTTCACCTTTTTAAGCGTCTCAATCTTCATATCATAGGTATGTGTGGTGCATATATTGGGGAAATTACGCTTTGAGGTCTCTATATTGTGGTGATAGCTGCTGACACCTGCCTCGTGCAGTCTGTGAAGCTGCTCTGCTGAAAGAAAGCCCATTGATGCACATAAATCAATCTTACACTCTCTTTTCATAGTCTCATATGCATGTATTGCCTTGTCAAATTCCTCACCTGTCAGCGCTTTTCCCGCTGTAACTATCGAGAAACGGTCTACACCCTCTCTCTCATTCATCCTGCAAGCCTCAAGTATCTTTTCCTCAGGTAAAAAATCATAAACCTCACAATTTGTATGATTATGTGCTGACTGCGCACAGTATTTGCAGTCCTCAGGGCATTTTCCGCTTCTTCCGTTTATTATCGAGCACAAATCTACCTTGTCACCGATAAACTTCTCCCTGATCATATCTGCGCCCTTACACAGCTCGTCTAAATCACATGTAAGGAAAAATGATAGGTCATCATCCCTTGTGATTCTTCTTCCGTCTATTATCTCCTGTGCCAGTGTTATTGGATCCATTTTAATCTCCTTCGTGTCCTGTATTTCTTCTCTCATTTAATAAGTATCATTATAATACATATCATCCGTTATAATTGTCAACTATAAATATTTCCTCGGTTAACAATGATAATAGAAAAACAGAAAAACGTCAAGATGTTTTTATATATTTAAACCAGCATAATCAATGTTCCTGCTATGATGAGCACCAGTCCTGTAAAGGATTTAGGAGTCAGCTTTTCCTTAAATACGAAATATGAAAACACGATTGACACAACTATGCTGAGCTTATCTATAGGCACTACGACACTCGCAAGTCCGTCCTGCAGTGCCTTGTAATAGCAAAGCCATGAGCCGCCTGTTGCAAGTCCCGAAAGGCAGATAAAGCCAAGCTCTTTTTTCTCTATATGCTTTATGGTGTGCTGTTTTCCTGTGGCAAATACCACTATCCAAGCCATGATAAGCACCACTATCGTCCTTATCGCAGTTCCCAGATTAGAATTGATTCCCTCTATGCCGACCTTTCCCAATATTGAGGTGAAGCTGGCAAAAATAGCAGACAGCACTGCATAAAACAGCCATCCATGAGAACCCCTGGCCTTATTCTGCTCTTCCTGTGATATCTCCTTTTTGGTGATCATCATATACGTTCCAATTGCTATAAGCACCACACATACCAGCCTGAGTACGTTTATCTCCTCTTTAAAAAGGATAAATGCAAGTATAATGGTCAGTATTGTGCTTGATTTATCAATCGGCACCACTCTGTTTACATCGCCAAGCTGAAGTGCTTTAAAATAACAAAGCCATGAGGCTCCGGTAGCGACTCCTGAAAGCATAAGAAATATCCATGTCTTTGCTGACACAGCTGTGATCTGCCCCTGCGCTTTAACCACAAATACCATAATCCATGAAAAAATCAAAACTACAATTGTCCTGATTGCAGTTGCTACGTTTGAATCAGTTTTTTTGATACCACACTTTGCCAGTATTGATGTTATACCCGCAAAAAATGCGGATCCAAATGCATATAATACCCACATATTTTTCTCTGTCTACGCTTCGGTCAACTACGTTGTCCGGAGTTCGATTCCTACGATGTCTGACATTAAAAAACGCCTCTTTAAGAGAGGCATTTTTAATGAGACATCGGGGATTCGAACCCCGGACAACTTGATTAAAAGTCAAGTGCTCTACCACCTGAGCTAATATCCAAGAAAATCAATAGTCTCACTTAACTTTTTCGATTCTATTGCGCTTAACCATCTGCGCTATGTCATTATAGTATACCATCAGATTTAGATTGTCAACTACAATTTTGTGTATTCTAAAACTAACGTGCATGAATATGACCTTGCTGACGAACCTCGCCATATTTGTATTTTTTTAGAATTAGCACCAAAATCATATGTAACATTCATTTCGTTTTTCTTTTGTTCATTTAAAGTTGAAGCCATAGAAGAAGTATTATAATCATTAAATACCCCAAGTGTACAATAGTTACCTACTATAACTGTTCCAGAATTGTTTCCATATTTCCATATCGGATGAATATTAATAATCGAATCAACTTCCAAATTTAAATTTACATCTGTCCTATCAAAATCTCCATCAACGGAATCTAATTTAGGAATTTGATATACTTTTCTATAAATTGTTTTTCCATCAATCCAAGTTCCAATGGCTGTTTCATCTGTTGAATAAACAACACTAGCACCAGAAGAACCGCCACTAGCACCATCTTTACCATCCTTGCCATTAAGAACATCAAAACTCTGTGTGCCATTAACGTCTGTGATAGCTACTGTATGTCCGTTAGTTGTCTCAGTAACAGAAACAGTAGGTGAAAATCCGTCTGCACCCTTTTCGCCATTCTTTATAGTATCTAATTTATTTCCCCACTCAGCAAGCGAGTAATGATTGGTTTTTAGTGCTTTTGAATAATTATGTGTTATATATGTATCAATGATATGTATTGGATCAATAGATGAATCTAAAACAAACCCTTCAATTATATCATGTTCACTAACCGCCATATGACTCAGTTTAGCAGAATATATATATTTTATTTTTTTCATATGTTCTGAAACTTCCATCTTATAGCCTTTAGGATCTAAATATTTCTTTTCGCACATATACATACCAGTACCATATGATGCACTTTTATAATATTGCTTTACAAAATACAACTTATATGTGACATCATTGGTATATGCGATAAGCAAATATACAATTTCTTTATCATTCTTATAATTTATTTTTTTTAGTTCTTCTATACTATGTGATGCTGCTAAAACATAGCTATAATTAGAGAATTCTGCATCAAACTCTTCCTGTGTTTTATTAGTATTAAAGCCAACTAAATAGTTTGTACTGGTTATTTCTACACCATTTTGTGTAGCCATAATAACATCTGATAATTTTGATTCTGCTGGAACATCTACTTCTTCAACATTTTTAACAGCACCACCATTAGCTACGACAGTTTCATACAATAAATCCTTAGTAGGTTCTACTTCTATAGAATTTAACTTAGAATCAACCTCACTCTTAGTATAATATCCAGATAAATCAGCAGAACCACTACCACTTGTACCGTCTTTACCATCCTTTACATCAAATGATTTAGTACCATTTTTATCCGTAATAGTAACCTTATGTCCATCTGTTATATTTGTAACTTCCACAGTAGGTGAAAATCCATTAATACCATCTGCACCTTTCTCGCCCTGTGCGCCCTTTTCGCCACGTATGTTGCCAAGATTATGCTCTGTGCCATCTGTCAGCGTAATGATAAGCTCATAGTTGACTAATTTCATATTGGCAATACCAACACCATCTTTGCCTGTACCAGAACTTCCACCAGAAATATTGCTGACAATATTGTTTACTTCTGCTTTTGTGTAATAGTTTGATAAATCAACTGTTCCACCACTAGGAATATTGTTTATTTTACTTTGAATATATTCCTTCAATTTATTTGTAAGATGTTTGCTACCTTCTATATCTAAATATTGCTTATCCATTTGCTCTCCTTTCTAAAACCATGAGTCAATCTCTGAATTAGGAATAGAACCAACAGTTTCACAATTACATGAACCACCAGTTGATGTATTTTTCTTAGGCGGTACTCCATCGCCACTTGTATACATTAATGAGAAACAAGAGTAATCTTCCTCTGGTTCTGGGATTGATGCAATCTTATCTTTCACCTGTTGTATTCTTGCTTCTAAGAAGCTATATGCTTGTCCAATATCAGAAAATTCTGTGCTGATACCTGTCATAAGATCTATGTCGTTTGTAACGGCTTCAAGTATATCAACAACAGTGAACAGTAATGATTTCTGCATTGTTGATTTATCATATTCATCTGCCGGAGTTAATGAGTTCTCTGTAAGGAACTGAATGTACTGCTCATCAGAGAAATACTGTTGATTGGATAACTCCATCTTTAATCTGTCTAATACTTTCATGTGTGTCTCCTTTCCTTATTTTAATGCAATAAAAAAGGACTACCTTGGTTTAAGGTAATCCTCTCTTGGGGTTTATTTAATCTCCATATCGTTCTTTATATTTTAATGCTTCATCTTTCATTTTCTGAGTATATTTGTAATTATCGTAGCAATTTACACACATACCATTCCAAGAAATACTATGAACATCTTCTCTATTTGTATATGTTCTACCACAAACTGAACATCTGTGTGAATCACTTGAATCAGATGAGCTACTGCCATTTGAACCACAGAAACTCAATGCACATACTACCAAAAATATGACAAATGCTATTCCAAATCCTTTTCCACTTGAACCATTGTTATTATCAGCCATAATAATTCCCCCTTAATTTGTAGGATATTGTTGATACACTTTATCTCCATCCGTAGAAGGATAAGTTATTGTAACTCCACCATCTGCCGGAGCTTTTCCCTCTACGTTAAATTTAAACTCTTTACCAGATTCTAGTCTCATCGTGTATTCACCACTTTTACTAAATTGAAATACATTTACGCAAGAAGTAGCTATTCCTTTTTGTACCTGTTTATTACAAGCAGTTTTACTTAAATCAGTATATGGAACATCATCATCAGAAGCCCACTCTGCTTCTACACCATCTGGAGCAAAAAATGTTGCCATATTATTCATTATATATTGTGGCTCATCTGATTTATTTGTTGCATCAAACCATACCCTTATTAAATAAGTATATTGGCTATTTTTACTACTACACATATCAACTTCTTTAAGAGTATATTCTATATCATCTTCGATGAATGTATCACCTGCTACAAGTGTTGTATTTTCAGTATCATTATTATCGACTGATTTATCATCATCCTCACCAAATGTAACTGTGCAACCCATAAGTGTCGCTGATAACATTATTGTTGCTAAAAATAAGCTCAAATATCTCTTCATAAACGTTCCCCCTTGTAAATATTTTATAGGAATATTTTACTGCTCTATAAAGAATAATACAAGAAGAAATTTTGAAAATACTGGGTACGATTTCGTAGGAAGTACATTGTGTGCATATCTGAATAGGGTTTTCAGATTTCTGAAAAGGCTTTTTTGATGCTTGTGGTAAATTTACCGTAATCTTGATCCACCTTCCACCAAATTTGGTGTAACCTGTAATTAGTCCATGATGGTCTTTCTGAGTTAGCAAAAGTAAAAAGTTTTTCCTTTTGCAGTTTAGAATTATTCGGCAAGCTAAAATTTTACTGTGGGAATTTTTCTGATTAAGGAAAAAATTTTTCGTTGTCAAGGGGTAACGCGAAAAAAAATCGTAAATTTTTTATAAAATCATCAGTTAGTCATGCCTACCAGATTTTTCAAAAAGAGACAAATTCACAAATCTTTATTCAAATTCTCTCCATAATGCAATAAAAAATTGCACAAAAATATCACTGTATTTTCTCCGTATTGCACAACGAGCCTATCCTCTCCCTTTGTACATATTGCACAATGGATTAGTACAGAGCATTTTTACGCTCTATTCCCCTGCATCTGGTCACATTTAACCCCCAAAATTAGCTCAAATTACCCCTAAAACGCTCACTTGATTGATAGTCAAGTGAATGTAAGCCAAGGAAATCGAGATTTCTTCTGATTATATCCCCATCCGATACCCCATAATCCCACGGAAAAATGTGGAAATACCGTAGCACCAGTTTGGAACAGTGTACAATACTACACTATTAACCACTCTTTTCTGCCTGATGGATATGGAATTGTGTCTGATGTATCTACAATTCAGATTACTTTAGTACAGTACAGTGTCATATCGCAAATCAGACCGAATTTATTGTTAGATTTGTCAATTTGTCCAGTTTTGATGCGTCCGATGTGTCCATTTGGACGGAACGGCAAGCAAAATGCGTCTATATATAGTGTGCATATTACCTTGGAAATACCACATATAGACGCTAATTTAACTTCACTCCGTGAAACATTTATTTAATCTCTACTTCTTTACTAGGATTATCAACCTTCTGTGAAACATTTTGTGAAACATTTTCACCACTCAACCTCTTCTTTTCAACCTCTACATCACTGACAATATCACTCTTTTCCATAATTGTTTCCTTTGAGATTGCTCCCATTTCCTGCAATGCCTTCAGATTAGCAATCATCTCAGTAGTAGCAACCGGCATACTCACATTATAGATAACATCAACGTCACTTTCTACACTAATGTGCTGCATACTCAGTATCTTCTTAAATCTCTCAAATCTCTCTCTGAATCCAATATTAAGCCACTTCTTAGTCTCATCTGCATTGACCTGAGCCATAGCATACAATATCTGCATAGCTACGGAACTAACATTAGCTATATTGGTACTAGAGCCTAATACACTAGGAATACAACTAATATCATTGAGCATCTGTTTAAGGTTATCCAAATAAAGCTTAATCGTATTATAATCCATAGACGCACTGACTACCTTATAGTCTCCTGCATCCAAATTTAGTACATAGCCCACCGCATCAGCCGGAATTGAACTCTCTATTCTCTGTCCGATAGCTACATTCATAGGATTGAGTGAATTAACATATATAGCATCACCCATCTTGCTCATAATGTCCTCTAACTCGTCAAGTATAGGTTTAATGTCCGTAAGCATACTCACACCATAATTATAGTCCTCATCACTGAAATTATGATAGTGGATTGGCAGACCAATAGCCATAGTAGTAGATACTAAATGCTCATCTGCACCCTCATTACTCCAACGCTCAACATATGTAGGATAATATACATTCCAATAAGTGATACTAGAGAATACATCAGTCCATGTTTCAATGAAAGCAAGATACTCGCCCAACTCATCATACACAGGATAACTGCAAGCACTATCAAGCACTTTACTCTTAATCACTCCATTATCAATATACACAACCTCATATGCGTCACCAAACTTATTTACTCTGTCAAGTATCTGATAGTCAACTGTCTCGTACTGACCAAGCCTATAAATATCATTGAATGTATTAACTGTCTCATTATCCTTTGAGCTTAATGAAACCTTCTTTCCAAGCAGAAATGTATCATGGAATCGTAGCACTGTCTTAGCATAATTCAATATAGTCTTACGTGTCTTTAGCACCTTACCTTTGTAATAGCAATCTTCTCTGCCTAATACTTTGTGTCGTCCTGCAAGATAATCCATATTTGCTACAACACCTGCAATTCTAGCCACATGATTCTTCTGATTAACTTCTTCCATGAACCAAGTAGCAGAACCATCATACTGCTTATCTATATATTCTTGTATTGTCATATTTCTTCCTTTCTATTTACTGTTGCAATAGGGAAAATAGACAATAAAAAAAGCTAGGCATATAAATCTATACCTAACATCATTAAAGTCCTAAATTCCCTATTCTGTTAATAATTATTCTGATTAGAATGGATACCAGAAACCACTCTTCATGCCCTGAATACAGAGCCAAAATGCTGACACTAAATCATCATGACAGCCGACAACCGCATTAAATGAACCATTCTCTTCTGCAACAAATGTTTTCATTTCTTCTAAAAGATTATTGCTCATAATACGAATCATACCCTTGTCAAACCACTCTCTAGCATCATTGACTGCAATGCTCTTTGTTTTATTATTGGTGTCGAAACCGACCTTCCATATAGCACGATTATATTCATCATAGGTCTTATACTTAACCATGTTCATATACTTATGCTCATATCTCAATCTCTCAATAACAGAATGACCGCCTGATGCTTTCTCGACACAGAGCAAAGCTTTATTATAGAAGCGTCCGACTGCATTACATATATCTGCATAGAGATACGGCTGTACCTTATTATTATGGAACTCCGCTACCTGCTCTCCATCCTTATCCATTACAAACATAGTAGAATAGTCATGTTTACCTCCGAGTCCTTCCGATACGTCCACACCTATGTAATATTTCATGCCGACTCTTGGCACTTTATATATATCAAGTGATTTATTCTGCACATAAGTCCTAAGTATCTGTGGCAGACCAACTATCTTATCTACTTTTAACGGCATAATTTTACGCTCTACTAATGCCTGTTGTAATTTAATGACCTTATTGTTATCAAATACAGATGAACCTGTAGCAAGAAATGATTCTTCTGGTGTACTTGGATATTCCACATGAAATGCGTCCAATCCACTAATAGAAATCTTATCTCTTCTCCACACCGCTTGTTCTGGTGTCATACCTAACTTAGCAAGTGCTTTTTCTTCATCATCATATTCATCCTCAGTA